>VMHT01134726.1_pt1 | contig 135158 bp, 189 predicted proteins | sample 4693611 | NCBI WGS metagenome assembly VMHT01 (sample SAMN12280063, study PRJNA550983) | marine metagenome | isolation source: seawater sampled from same location over 5 years 0.02-0.2 micron viral filtrate | place: USA: collected off the coast of southern California halfway between the port... ... | reverse complement strand
TTGGTATGATGATACACAGTACATAGAGTACACTATATATTCATTCGCGTTTTGACCATAAAAAAGGCAGATTTCTCTGCCTTAATACATATTATACACAGTCCAAACAACTATATATAACATGGTCGGGGCTTTTTATTGTCTGAATTTTCTTATGTTAGAGTTAAAACTTTTTTGTCGAGTTTTCAATATCGAGTTTTAGCGGTGCTATTCTGGTATTGCTTCGTAAGGGAAGCCTCATATTTTATTAACGCGCAAAAGCAAAGACCCCAACGCTAGTCCCTTGTTGGGGTCTTTTTTTGCTTTACTCTCACGAAAAACATATCACATCAAGCGCCAGCGCTAACCTATGTTAATGCTAAGGATAAATGCTCTAGTTTCTAATCCCAGTGTTTCGGCTTGTTATTCTCTTATCATCAATAACGCAACACACAACAGATAACGGAGTGTTTCTATGACACAACAAGTAGGTTTTGATTTGGATGCTTTGGTGGTTCGTAAAGTTGACCCAGCGCCGAAGCCGAGAGTCTATATTGTGACTTCCAGCCCGGATAATTGCGCTAAAAGCCCTTATCAATGGGCGGAGGATATGCACGGCTCTCGCTGCGCATTTCATTGCGATGAGCTTCGACTGGCTGAGGAGTGGGAGCTTGCTTATTTGCGTGAAGAAGCCAAAGAGTTATGCAAGCTGCCTTTTGAAAAAGGCGATGTCGTTAAATGGAACGACCCGGCCAGCGAGAAGGAAGAAGAAGCAGTAACGCTGTATAAGGTGAAATCAACACCAACGGTAGATGAATTATCAGATACTGAGTTGTTTGAGTGGAGTGACATCGTTTCTGATGCAGAAATTATCATTGAAAACCACAACGAAATAGAAACCAGCGTTTACTTCAGAGAGCTGGAGCACGCAACGGATAAAGATAGAGAAATCTTTTATCTGGCTAATAAAGGTTTGTATTGCCCCAGCTGCCTGTCTGATGACATTTCAGGGGATGCACTAAGCATAGATGAGGAAGTCGTTACGCATGAAATCAGTTGTCATATCTGCGACGCTGAGTGGATTGATAAACATTTTCTATGTAGCTTTCAAATGATGGAATAACAGAGCGGGAGCCCTATGAATAAAGAGTTATCAGATACATACGACGACTGCGTGATAATACCTGATGTAAAAATGAACTTGTTTGGTCTTGAGCCGAAAGATGTCATTGCGAGCCAGCCGGCAATGCCAGGGGTGTTTTTTGACGCACCAGATATTGATCTTGACTATGACATCGCAATAGTTTGCATGTCTGGTGGCAAAGACTCGCTGGCAGCGCTCAAATATCTATTAGACAAAGGATTCCCAGCTTCCAAGATAGAGCTTTGGCATCATTTGGTAGATGGACGGGAGGCGACCGAGAGTTTCATGGATTGGCCGTTCATTGATGACTACTGCGTAAAGTTATCGGAATCGCTAAATATACCCTTGTACTTCTCATGGCTTAAGCATGGGTTTAAAGGAGAGATGCTTAAACACAACTCCCGAAGCCATTCACATATAATAGAAACACCAAATGGCACTGTTGAATTGACCCGAGGTGCAGCAAAGGACGCTACTCGACGTAAATTCCCACAACAGTCAGCAAGCCTTCAAACGCGATGGTGCTCCAGTGCGCTGAAGATAGATATAGGCCGTAGGGCGATAACTTGCCAGGAGCGATTTATCGACAAAAAGATATTATTTGTGACTGGCGAACGTCGTGAGGAATCGAGCAACCGGGCGAAGTACAATCAATTAGAGCCGCATTCAACTGATACAGTTCGAAAAAGTTTGAAACCATTGAAGCCGCGTCATGTTGATGCCTGGAGGCCGGTATTACATCTGAGCGAAGAGGAAGTATGGCAAATGCTCTGTGACTGGCGTATCAATCCACCTGTGCCATACCGGCTCGGTTGGGGACGCTCCAGTTGCCAGACGTGTATCTTTAACGGTAATCGGATATGGGCAACCATAGCGCATTACTGGCCGGAGCGAGCCCAGGCTATTTCTCAGTACGAGGATAACTTTGGGACTGCAATCAGCCGGACTGGTAGAACCGTGATTGAGAGGGCGGCAATGTCGGAGCCCCTTAACATCACTGATGAACTGGCGCTTTGCCAGGCTGACCAAAAAGAGTACGAGCTACCAATCTTTGTTCCGGATAACCAACCGTGGATACTTCCTGCTGGCGCGTATAGTGCCCTTTCGTCTGGGGCAAGCTGACCCACTAACCCTGCCCGAAAGGGCAGGGTTCCCTGTATGAGTTACCTCCTCAAATTTTAAATCCCAACTTGGTCAAAAAGTTGCACTCGATCCTAGTGACTCTGACACATAAATTTATTTGTTAATTTTAAAAGTAATTGCCCGAGTTTCCATTTTGGTCGTTTTGGCTTGGTACGCTTACCCCATCAATAACGCAACACATAAGAGCAAAGGGTAGCGCTATGATGGTTTTATCTTACGAACAACGAAAACAAAAGATTCGCAGTCGTGCCGACTTAGAGCGTCAAATGGTCGAAGCTCGCCAGGTCGAACGACACCTCATGACTGCTTTGAAAGCGTCAGCAAACCGCATTAAGCCGACAGCAGGCAATGTGCCAACCAGCATTCTTCGCTCAATGGCACCGACAGAATATCGCCGCTTTCGTCAAGCGCAGGACACACGCCGCAAGCTCGAAATCAATTACAACAAACTGTGTCGCCAAATCATTAAACGTCAGGGAATTCAATCATGAGTCAGGTTATCGAAAACTTATTAAACAGCGAGAAAGGTATTACGGTCGCCATTTCAACACTGCATTTGGATATTGATTCGCTTTTGTATTTAAAGACTCAGACTCTGGGTAATGATGATGGCCGCATTGCAGAGCGTCGTGACGGTTACTTTATCAAGTTAAGTCAGATAGATGACTACAACACGCTATTCCCGCAAGCGCCTCATACACTTATTGAGTTGTTAATGCTGGCGCAAAAAGCAGGGGTCAGCGTTCTTGAGATTGATACTGACGCTGAGATTGTAGAGGATCTTCCTCTCTTGCAAGAGTGCCCCTAATAAACGGTTTAAGGAGACAAACATGGCTAAACCAGAATCCGGCTCGATTGGTCTGCACGTCAGATACGAAGATGCGCTTTCGGGTAACAGAACAACTACTCGACTGGATAGCTACTGCTTTGATGATGGTAACTGGCAAGACGCTCACGATAAGCAAGCAGCCGAGGGGCGCGTCTACCTATTGCTGTGCAATCAATGCCAAAGCAATAACTGGAGAGATAACGGCCGCTCTATTAATGAGCTGGAATGTGACAGCTGTGGTCAATTCGTCAAAGTGGTAGAGGCATAATTCAAATGAACGACAATACAATCACTAAGCTAGCTGAAGCGCTCGATGGCATGAGTCACGACGAGCTGGCCTTGCACATAGTAGGACTTTCACGGAGGCATGGTGAGATAGACGTGAGCTTTATTGAACAGTCTCTTTTGGAGTTGGCATGGAGAAAAGGCCCTCCTTATGGAAGCGCCTGTCAGCGCATACTCAATGAAAGAGACGAGAATAGAAGTAGACCTGTATTCATACTGAAATAGACAGCCAAATTTAGAGTTCTAAAGAAGATATACTCTGGAGCACCATTATGACCAGCGATAAAAATGTAGAAACCGGACTTGCCATTAAGCTTGGCTTGGCAGGTGAAGTGAATATGGCGCACTTGTGCGTGGACGGTGTTAATTATCTTTTCAATCTGTCAAAAGACGGGAAACATCCGCGCATTGCCCGCAAAGACACGGCGTTTTCGGTGCGATTTCATGCGAACGATAAGGTCAGCGAAATGTACCCCGAGGCGCCAGCATCAGTGAAAGAACTGTTTGAGTTGGCAATTGATATTGGCTTTACGATGCTCGACATCGGGGAGCACGCGGCACTCGCTCAGTCATTGAAGCAATACCAGGATGTGCTGGACGCTAAAATGCCCTCAGAAGATGAGCAGGTGCAACATGATGCCAACTGGGTGCGCACAGTAAGCGTTGTCGATCCGGATTCAGATATGCCAGTCGAAATGGACGTGTATAAATGTAATGAAACGGGTGGCTTATTTGGTGTCGATGGCAGCTTCCTGGTTGGGTTGTCGGATAATGACCCGGTTAACAGCCCCTTTAACGGCGAGCTTATCCGCTTGTTAGATGAGCCGAAAAAGGAGCGAGTGGCCTGATGATTATTTACGTAACTTCTGAAATCCATGCGTTCCGTGCCCTGTTTGTGAACAGGGCCTGCATTGCCTATACCAACAACCCTCAACAGCAACACAAAATTCGCAAGCTGGCGTTTGAGCTAATGAACAACACGCCAAGCAGCGATTCACTGATGGTGGAGCTATCACACCTTGATGCACTCGATACCGCTGATGAGAGCGAAGCGCTTCGCGTTGCATCGGCGTACCTGTTTGATGACGACCTGTTAGATGCACTTCAAAAGAGTCGGAATACGTATTCCCCGGAGAGCTTGGCAGAAAAGCAATTGGGCATGGAGCATTTGCATCATTACCAGGTAGAGCTTAATGGTGAGCCGCACCGGGGGACTATCATGGAATTCAACACCCCTGGATTGCCGTTCGTCTTTGCTGGCCACCCTCATAAGACATTGGCGATAGCCGAATACAACCTGATGCTGACACTCAAGCAGGAAGCGAGCGGGGTGCGTTATGACGACTAACGCGCCAGCGATGGCGCCCAACCATGATGTTAACGGCACTGATATTCGGTCGGAATTGTTTGTCGATAACTTTGCCGGGGGCGGAGGTACTTCGACCGGCGTCTACCTGGCGACCGGGCGGCAGGTAGACATCGCTGTTAATCATGACGATAACGCCATTGCGATGCACCGAACCAATCACCCCGAGAGCTTCCATTACTGTGAATCGGTCTGGGATGTTAAACCTCGGGAGGCGGTAAACGGTCGCCCGGTCGCGCTGTGCTGGTGTAGCCCGGACTGCAAACATTTCAGCATTGCTGGTGGCGGTAGACCTAAAGACAAAAACATTCGGGGCTTAATGTGGGTTATGGTCCGCTGGGCGGCCACTGTTAAACCCCGTGTTTTAATGGCTGAAAACGTACCGGAGATTCTATCCTGGGGACCGCTGGATGAGAAAGGCAAACCAGTCAAAGAGCGTAAAGGGGAGACGTTCTCTTCGTTTATCCGGGCACTGGAGCGCCAGGGGTATACGGTCGAGCATCACATTTTGCATGCCTGCGACTATGGGGCACCAACGATTCGTAAACGCTGGTTCCTGATTGCCCGGTGTGATGACAACCCGATTGTCTGGCCACAAGCGACGCACGGGCCAAAGGATTCCTCTCAGGTAGAGCAGGGACAGCTGGCGCCTTATCGAAGCTCGGGCGAATGTATTGACTGGTCCGTTGAATCCCCTTCAATCTTTGAGCGCAAACGTCCCCTGGTACCGAACTCGTGCAAGCGGCTGGTTAGAGGGCTTGAGCGATTCACCTTTAACACGGATACCCCGTATTTTGTTAATTCCGACAAAAATACGTCGAGTATTGCCGAGCCGAATACGCAACTTCGGGCGCACGTTTTGAAATACTACGGAACAAATATCGGCTTTTCAGCGCACACGCCGCTGCACACCATTACCAGTAAGGACCGCTTTGCCGCTGTTAAATCCCTGTTCAAAGCAGACTTAACGGATGATGAGCGCTACCAGGCGTGGTGGTGTGCCCGTTTCATCGAGGAGCATTCAGATCATACTGAGCACTCTGTGGTACCGGGGCCGCGTCCGCACGCAGTGACCATCGACGGTCGGGCGCTGGTGGATGTTGGTCTTCGCATGCTGACTGCCCGAGAGCTGTTCAATGGACAGGGCTTCCCTGAAGACTACATCATCGACAGAGATTGTGACGGAAATCGGTACACTCATGCGCAACAGGTCGCCCGGTGTGGTAATGCGGTACCACCACAGTTCGCTAAAGCACTAATTGAAGCCAATCTTCCGGAGCATTGCCCTGGTATCGAGTCTACCCCGATGCCAGAGGCGTCTAACAACAAACAAATGGCAGGTTAACTGATGAGTGAACGTCAATACGAACTGTTTGATGCGGTATTAAACGAATACACAGGCGCAGACGCGCCGATTGATAACCAGTCCCTGTACGAGCGCCTGGCTGATAAAGGCTTTATGGACAACGACCAGAAACGCGCCTTTGGACAGTCGCGCCAGCAACGAAGCACTGTCCAGCATCGCATTCGTTGGATACAGCAATTACTTAAAAAAGAAAAAGCCATCGAGCGGGTGGACCGGGGCACCTGGCAGTTAACCGGCAGCAAAAAGGCGGAACTAACAAAGATTAATGCAGGCAAGCACTTGGTAGCGATGAGTACTAAACTCGGCATTATGATATGGTCCCGGCAGGAAGGCTTACTCGATAAACTGCAAATTGATGAGCCCATTGAGCTGACGTTTACCTCAACGCCGTACCCGATTGTTAACCCCAGAGCTTATGGTGGCTATACCGAGCAGGAGCTGATTGACTTCGTTTGCCAGATACTTGAACCGGTTCGCGAGAAGATGGTACCGGGAGGTAACATCGCCTTAAACCTGGGGCTGACGCATGAGCATCAGTCGCCGGCAGAAAGCATTTATATCGAGCGCCTGGTGGTGGCCTTGTACGACCGTCTGGGCCTTAAGAAGATGAAGACAATTATCTGGCAGTCTAACAAAAATCCCGTGTCGAGTGGTCCGTACGCAACTCGCTTCAAAAAGACGCTGCTTAACACCTATGAGCCGGTACTGTGGTTTTGCGCGGATCCGGATAAAAGTTTCGTTGATATTCGCAGCATTGAAGAGGCGCACACGGAGACTCACAAACGCTACGTTGAGCGCGGCGGTGTTAAATCCGATAAAGACTATGGGGATGGCGCATACCGACGCCGAGCAGGAGATTACTCGACACTCAACCAGGGGCGACTGCCTCGCGATGTCTGGACCATCTCAAACTATTGTAAAGAAGGGCGCCGGGTGAATGAATTCGCTGAGCTGGCCGGGCTACCCGCCCATGCGGCGAAAATGCCGGTGGCGCTGGCGCATCGAGTGGTCAAATTATTAAGTCGCCCCGGTGGACTGGTGTTCGACCCGTGCGCTGGGACGATGGCCATACCGTCGGCGTGCGAGTCCCTGGGACGCTCCTGGTTAGCCTGCGAGCAGTTTCTGGAGTATATCCAGCAATCCTTTGCCCGTTTTAACAATGATGTGTATATCAACCCGGCATTAAAGCGGCCGCTTATTCATTAATCGGTGAAGAGAGGATTAATTAAGAAGCGATTTGTTAAAGTTGCAGATATTTTATCGAATGAGCATGCCCGTGTTTTTTAATTGGTATAGTGTTCAAGGAATTAACATCAAAAATTTGTAGGTGATTGTTATGCGAACTTTTAAAGGCTTCATAAAAACCGATATGGTTGGCTCTGAATGCGAATTTAAATTTGAGGTCGAGGATGATGCCACGGACGCTGAAATTGAGCATGAGGCTAAAGAAGCCGCATTCGACTGTGTGGAATGGAGCTATCAAGAAGTCAAAACCAACTCAGAGTAGGGGAACTATGAATAAATCAAACAACCTTGCGAAACGGCTTATACAGCTGGCACTTATATCCATGTTTTCAACAGCCGCGTATGCGGCATCATGGGCGTTAGAGGCGGGAGCAATGAGTACGGCTGTTTTGGTGCTCTCGTTGATAAGTGCGGTGATAGCTATATTTGTGTCAAATACAGTGATAACAGAGGCGTCAGAGCAAACTACCCAGGGCTTACCAAATTCATTTTTGGCATTTCTCAGCGTTTGTTGCGGCGCCAGCTATGGCTGGGCTATTTTTGTCTTTATAACGTCAGCCTATAAGCTTGGCGGCTATCTTGGTTATTGGTAAGGAGCCTGCCCAATTTGACTGTGTGGAATGGATCTATCAAGAAGTTAAAACGACTCAGAGTAGAAATTTTATGAATAGGGCAAACAAACTTACAAAGCGATTAACACAGGTAGTTCTGTTAGTTATGTTTTCAAACGTAGCGTATGCGGTGTCCTGGAGCTTAATGGGCGCTTTGTTGTTATCGCTCTCATTGATAGGTGCGGTGATGGCGGTATTTGTTTCACACATCGCTATTAACGAGGCTGAACAACAAATTGTTGATGATTTATACGGACATAAAAAAGAAATATTTATTGTATGGTGCGGCGCCAGCTATGGCTGGGCTATTATCGTTTTCATAACTGCGGCGTATAAGCTCGGCGGCTATCTTGGTTATTGGTAAGGAGTGTACCCAATGAGTGACAGTCAATTGGATGATGAAGTGAAAAGTGTGGTCGGCGGTCTGGTTAAGTCCGGGGTTGAATATTGTATTGGCTCGGTGCTTATTTACCTGCTGGCTCTGTCTCTTACAACGGGGAAAGTGTTTTTGGCGATAGCTGTTTGTGCTTTTGCAGTCGCTGCATTCGCTGCAACCGCTTCGCTTTCTGCGGTTTATCACATAAAACGGGATCCCGAAAAAGTCTTAGACGACCCGAATAATTCAAGTGCGATGGTGGCGTTTTTCTTTATTGCGTTACTCGCCCCGCCCGGTTGGGCGTTATTTTTAGCGCTTGAGATTCTCACCTACTAATTCGTGCAACAATGTGCCGCTTTTATGAAACAAAGTGGCATTTTTTTGAAATGTTTTACCAGTTTTACGCAACAAAACGCCTGAATTGTGAAAAAACTTACCAGTTGCTTGATGTTTTGTTTACCACTTACCTGGTGAGGTTTACCACCAGTTTGTTATCACACTTTAAATTAACGGAGACTCTTTGATGGATGCTGCCAACGAAAATGAGACGAACAACAACGATATTACCCCTTTTGTGAACCGGTTAGTATTTTGGCTTGTTGTTTCAATTGGACTTAACAGCCTAAAGGAAGGCTCAGCTATTCCGTGGTCGCTCAGCATCTTTTCTTTCACGGTGGCCAGTGTGTCCGCTTTTTACGGCCTTAAAATTATGAAGGTAATGGGTGAGGCGTTATTGAACAAATCGCCAGCGGGTGTGTTTATCAGACTATTGGTGTTTGGTAGCTTTGGTTGGTGGTGTGTATCACTTCTTAGTTTATTGCTACAGACCTTTTTGCACCCTTGATACTGTCGATATGTATAGAAAACGCGATTTTCTATACATTAAAAAAGCCTTATGTATAGAAAACAGCTACTTTCTTACATAAGGCTTAATGGACTGTCTGACTTTAACGATGAAGCTCCACTTTGCGCATTGCAATCGCCCTTGCGTGCGCGTGTGGCATTTCGAGCGTCAATTCTCCAGAGCTGTCATCGCCATACTCGTTCGCTTTATTATCAACGGCAATCAAATAATCAAAAGCCGCGTTTTTCATCGGTAGCCTCCCGTTTCGTATTGCTGTTTAATTTCTTCAATGGCTGACTGCTCGCTCATTGAGTTGTATTGTACTTGATGAGTGACCTGAACACTGAAGTAGTCTTCAGTGCGTTTTCTATTGGTGACTGATTCACGATGCGTTATCAGTACGTAATCGGCGTAACAGACATAGCGCTCCTGCGACACCTGCCGGCCGTCTATCTCATGAAGCTCGATGGTACGTTTTTCTCTGGCACTGTCATGAGGTAACTCGAACTGCTCTGCCAAGCTGTAATGACACATTTTTAAAGCATGATAATTGGGTACGTTGAACAATTCGTCCATAGACGATAGCTTGCTGTTGAAGTGTGGCTCATGCAGCGCCATTTGGTATGCCGAATAACCGGTCATAATTGCGCCGAACACACCGACAGCAATGCCAACGCCGGCGATTATCTTAGCTTCTTTTTTCTCTAAACTCATAACTTGCCCTGTTCGTTTGTAGTTAAGTCGATATTAAAATACCGCTTAACGGAGCTAATGATTGCTGCTGGCGCCTGATGAGCAGGCAACTTAGAAATGGCATTGCCGCTTGCGTCCAGCTCCAGCACTTCACCTTTCGGAATAAGCGCAACGTCGTCTTTATTTTTCACAATTAACACGCCGTCTTTATGAGCCCAGTTATAATGCCCGACCATTTGTTCAACACCAATGCAATCAAAGCCGTCCCATTTCAGTGTTTTGTTGCCTGTTGTGCTGCTCATAATCCAAGCTCTTCCGTGTTGATGACGTTATAAATAATGATACATGCTCGCTTTTTAGAATAAGGAAACTCAGTAAATTGTCTCTAACATTAACAGAGCGCTTATTATTTATGGCTTGTTATGATGAGAGTCTGACGTTTTCATCTCTGCATTATCACTGAGTTCGTGCAGTGTGCCGCAATTATCACAGGTCAAAAACACATCTGGCGTGAACGTGCCATCGCCATTATCAAGCGCTTCTTGAGCATACCGCCATTTCCACATATCGTTGCAGCCGCAATTGCCGCAAATAAGATGTAATTTTGCAGTAGCCATAATTCCAACCCTATCAGTAATTAATAGCGGCCATGGAAATCAATAAGATCACCACCGCCGCCATTGCAAATGAATTAATTAACGCAGCTTCCGAATTGCCGATATGACAGCGATAGCGGCTTTATCTTCCTCGGTCGCTTCACGCATTTTTTTATCAAAAGGGCGACCATGACCATAATCTTCTTCATACATTACGTAGCCATTTTCCAACCAAACGTCTCTTGGAAGATCAAATGCACGGCAGATACTCTCAATGGTAATATTGTTGACCTGCTCTTGTGGCAAAGTAACGTTTTCTCGAACGGTGCGGCTTACTGAAATATTCATAGTCATAATCGTATTCTCTTTTTTCTGAATGGTTAATGATATTCTAACCAAACGATTTCCTTAAAATGAAAACTCGTTGAATTACCTTTAACTTTAACAAAGAGGGTGTGACTCTGAGAGTAAGGAGGGTGTTAAAGGCGCCTGAGCGACGCCTTTTCGGTTGGCACTAAACTTTATTGACGGTGACAAGAACAGTTTGAATCATTGTCCCTGAGCCTTTAAATTCGCCTGCACCTATGTTTTCAACGGTGGCCTCATATTGCTCTAATAGCTCCCTAAATGCTATCGCTTTTTTATTGTCCCTGAAGGTGAAGCTTGGACTCATGACGGTGACAACTTTTTCTTTGGCTAACTCGATCATTTTTGTTACATGATCAATATCTTGTTGTCTCGTAAATGGCGGATTCGCCAGAATGACATCGTAGCTTTCTTCAAAGTCAGGTGCCATAAAATCATTTGCTACCACTGTGTATCCGTTATCAATTAGGAACGCTCGATTATCGTCCATAAGCTCGACAACGTTGAGTTTTTTAGCATTTACTTTTGATGCTATGGCGCCACGACCAGCAGACGGCTCCAAAACGGATTTGTCACTTAGATCGCCTGCTCGCTCAAGCATCATATCGACGATGTTTTCAGGTGTTTCATAAAATTGAAATTGCTTTTTCTTGTCCGTGTATTCACCCGTAACCAGAACCTGCTCTATTACGTCGGCTATTTCACCATCGAAAATATGTGCTTTTTGTTTGCGATTCCACTTTCCACCTAATGCAGAGAGCACCTTATTTGTGGCTTGATACAGCTTTCTTTCAAGTTGAACTTGAGGTAAATAAAACTTATTATCTTGTGCTTTGCCGTCTTCTAACACTGAAATTACGTCGTTACTAACTTTCATTGCATTCAACCTATTTGTTTGTTGTGTGTTTATTTATCTTTCGGTTTAAATGCTACAGAGAAAAAGTCGATGGAATGGTAACTCGTCCAAAAATCTTTAACGTTAACAGAAGTGAGGAAGAAATACGGTAGAAGGGTGTTAAAAGGCGCCTAAACGACGCCTAGTTTCTCGCGGTACTTTTGACAGTTATCTTTGTGACCGAACACCAGCGCTGCCTGAATTTCATTTGCCAGTTTGTTATCGACGATGTAGCCATCTCGTTCAGAGAGCTCTTCGAGATACTCGACCGCATGAAGAGGGAACGGCTCCCGAATAATATAGACGCCGTTATCATGCTCAATACTGATGCTTTTGCCTTCGTCGGGGATGAGGCTTAATGAGCTAAGGCGTATGTCACTGGCGGTATCCGCAAGCTCATTATAGGCATCGTTTATCATGCGCTGCAGTTCACCCACAGAGCATGATTTTCCCATGTATTCATAGTAAAACGTCAATAGCCCCGGCTGCTTTAAAGCGTTTTCGCGGTACGTTGCTTCCGGCAAAAGCCATTCTCCTGTAACGTGGGTCATCTCTTGTCCGGTAAACATGGCAAGAATGGTGTTGTTCGTTCCTTTGACAATGTGATCGATACGTTGATGCATTATCCTGCTACCTTTGCTTTTTTTAGTTCGCTACGCGATGTGATGATGCCCTTTAAATTAACAGGGCCCTGCATTTCTTTCTCAAGTCCGGCGATTAAGTCATCTTCACCGACTGTGCAGAAACTTGCAAATGTAGTGCCGCCGGTTAGCGGTTTAAAGCAGCCTTCGCAGACAGTCAAAAAGGCTACCCAGCGTGATGACGCTCTCGGGTACCAGGGGTATTCCAGATCAGCTGCGAGCAAACTCCATTGATCTTTTGGATGTGGCTTGGGGTTGTCACACTGGCAGCGACAGTACTTTTTGGCGACATCGCTATAAAACTCTTCTGAATCAATATTGAGCGCTTTGTAAATGTCGGACTCCCGTATGGCTTTTTTGACCGCCTCAATTAATTCTGATTCTGGCAGCTCTTCCGGCGTGCGCGTATCGAGCCAGGTTGCCAATGTCTTTTGGCGTGGTGTATAACTGTCATCGCCAAAGCTCACGTTAAATAGAACGCCTTTAACTAGAAACTTAGGCACCGAAGCGCGGTAAATCAGACTGGCACCTGTTTTTTCCCGGTACAATGTGCCATCATTAATAACATCAAAGTCAAAAAGAGCCGGGTGCTCCTGGCGTTTAATATCCATAAAGACGTTTCCTTTTACTTGTCCTGTTTACATATAGCCAACGATAACAATCTAAAACACTCGCAAAATGATAACGCCTGAAAATCTTTACGATTAACATAGCGCCAGCAATTCAATGTTAATTGGGCTGATTCCCCTGTGGGTATGAGAACCGGTACTGCTCTAGCATGTCCGGTGTGGCAGCTCTCATGTCTTCTGTTACCTGAAAATTCATGACCGCCTCCAGGCAGTACCGGCTGGTGCATAATCCCAGCGCTGCTAACCGATCTTTATCTACCCCGGAGAAATACGCCTTCAGGTCGGCGTACCGGTCCCTGGTAAAGCCCAGCTGCTCTTCAAGTATCGCCAGGCGGTAGCGAGCCTGTACCGCTTCAATAAACAGTAATAGATGCAGGTTTAATGGTAAAGTCTTCATGCGGCACGCTCCATCGGGTTTAGTCGAAACTCTACAAAGCTACCATCCTCCCAGTCCGCTGGCGCTTTACCAGAGGGCTCAAATCGGGTCGAAACGTGACTGGTCTTTATGTAGATGGAATTGGTCTTTAAACCCTCCCGTACTAATGAGTCTCTATCGTGCGCCAGCAGATCAAACGGGAATGCCTTTATCCAATAGGCGGCGTTTCGCTCAACAAGAGCGTACTTAAGCACTCGCTCATACGTAGCAACGCCCGTGTGCTCCTGCAGGGTATTCATTGCCAGCACAAAGTGTCGTACTTGAAACAACACGTCGGTCACGTAGTTCAATGGGGCAGCGGTTGGCTTATCACCTGGCTGGTTCATGTCAGTTAAGGTGCTGATATGAGCCCAGTACGTACCGTATTCCATCAGCTCATTAACGACTGCAGTGAAGCTTTTGCCTCTGGGGACGCTAAAGGCAGCATCTTTTTTGCTAACACTGACACCGGGGAAGCTGTCGGCAAGCTCTGTCAGTAACTGAGCGGTTGCTTCTAACAGGTGTGATGTGATTTCATCGGTCAAATAGAAGTAATTGCGAACCGACGTTCTATAGCGCCCATTAAATCGGGTGTAGCTGTTAAGTGTGAGATGAAGGTCCTCCACCAACTTAAAATGCACAATCTCTGTGGTTTCAAACGGAAAACGAGAGTGCTTAGCTGGCGCTTGCAGCAGACTTTTAAATGACGGGTGCTTAATAATACCCGCTGCCTGGTGTAAAAATACGACCAATTCTTTAAGGGTGCTTGTGCTCATAATTAACTCCAAAACTAATTGCGAATAGGTTTAGGTCACACTGTACCGGGCGTTTGGCGGCGTAGCGGTTACTGGGCTAATTACTTTTAAAATTAACAAAGCACCGATAACGCCTAATCCGCCTTAGTCCGGCATCAGACTCATTTCAGTAAAAGCCCGTGTGTCTTCGGTGGTTGCGCCAGCGATAACGTGATCTAACAATTTAATACCCAGTGGCAGTAAAGCCTGCGCTATCTTCCCCGTGACAATCTGATCCCCATGACTCGGGCGTGTGTTGTTAGAAGGGTGGTTATGGGCAATTACGATATTGGAGGCTTCCAGCTCCAGAGCTCGCTTAACAACAGCCCGGATACTGACATGAGCGCTATTCACATCGCCGTAAGAAAAGTCTTCGGCAACAATCAAATGCTCATTGGCGTCTAAAAAAGCAATCGCAAACACTTCCGTTTTAAGCCCAATAAAATAGTCAGTGAAGAACTTCTTTGCTGCTCCTGGTAGAGTAAACGGCTCAGTTATTTCTGATTGCTTTTTGCGGTCCCGCATTATCTGTCTTGCCCGCTCCAGTATTTCATCATCTGATAAAACCAATGTTGATTTAACATCCTGCACGCCACAGGTGCTTTTTGTCGCTCTATCTAACATGGTTACTCTCCCTAAATAGGTGTTAACTCACTGAATGATGTAACCATTGTAATGACTGAAAGGCAGGTAATTGGGAACTGCTCAATTTATCGTTGACTCTAACAATAAGGGCTGGCTGCTAGGTGGCTAATAGAAGCAAAAAAAAGAGCCCGCTAGGGGCTCAATACTCACGCAGTGACAGTATACGTTTAAGAACTCGTTACATGAATGCGATATTGATAAGCGCCTTTAATGCGCCCCAATAAAGGTCTAAGTCGCTCTTACCAGTAATCAACGCAAGGACGTTAGAAATAAAGGCAAAGCCAGCTGTCTTTATAAGAAAGTCTTTCATGGTTCACTCTTCTGCTGTGTTGCTCGATGATGTAACCATTATATGAGCCAGAAAAAGGCGAATCGGAAACTCAGTAAAATATCTTTAAATTTAACAGAGCAGGGCGGAGCCAAGGATTGTTAGACTTGACGAAATAAGCCCCGCTTTAAGCGAGGCTGTCTTCATCGACTTCTGAACTGAAGTGAATTTCGACCATTGCCATAAGGCGCTCTGGGTCGATGTCTTTCGATTGCGCTAGATGCAGTAAGTCTGTCATCAAATCAGTTATCGACTCACGCTCGCAATCCCGCACGTAGTGGGTATCGATAAAATCAGTTAACGCATCAAAATCTCTGTTTTGAGCCATTATTCGTCCCTCCAGCTTTTTACAATAGTTACAGGAAAGTCCGAGCTTTCTGCAATGTGGGCATCTTCACCGTGCTTTAAGTGTGTGTTTAATGCCGACTCGGCATCGCTAAGTTCAAAGTGTCTGCTTAATACAACATCGTTGTCATCAATAACCAAATGATGCGCTGTCTTCGATTGATCCGACACAGGGACCTTATAGTGCGATGCTAACTCATCAGCAACGACGAATGCTGCCTGTGCGGTTGCCTCAGTTTCTATGTCAGAGAGGATGCCGTCTTTATCTTTGCTGTAGACAATAAAGAAGCATTCGTTTGTATCCGTATCCGCATCGGCTCTATCAATAAATCCGACAGCACCGGCTTTGTATTGCTCATGTGAGTTCAGCGGTTTAAACTCAGAAAGGCTACCATCAACCAGCCCTTTATCGATAAGCTTTTGCGTGCTTTCCATATCCATTTCAAAGATAAACTTAACAACTTGAACCTGCTGGATACTTTTTTGTTGATTAGCTGTCATTGCGAGCTCTCCTGTTATCACTCGTAGACGGGAGTAGCCGACCAAATATAAAAGTCACCTGCATCACCAAGTTTTATATTGTCGCTACCAAGGTAAAAGAAGATGTCTTCATCATCCACTCCGAAGCTATCTACACCCGCTTCTTCATCGACATCACCGCTGGCGCTGATATAAACATCGAGCCGCTCAAACTCCAGCGTGCGGTCGTTCTTGTAGTAGCTGATAGTGCAATCAAACCCCATAATGGTCGCTTTGCGGATAGGTTGCTCCGCTTCTTGTTGATTGTTGGTGTTTAACATTTTTAACCTCCAAACCTTAACTTGTGAACTTTCCTTCTGCCGCATCGATAATATCAATGCTTTGAAGTCTGTCTCTGTTTGCTCTTATAGGGAATGAGCCATCAGCATTAACGGCTATTACCACAGTGTTACCTTCTTTATTGATTCCGGTAGCTAAAAACTTTTTACCTTCCCAGTAAGCGACCTCTAAAAACTTAATACCGGCATCAGCAAACATTTGATTTAAGTTATTACGAAGGTGCCGACGAATCTTATTAAGTCCCCAATGCACTTTTCGGCTTAAAACGTAGCCAACCCATAGCGGAATTACGCCCCAGTGAAAGCCGTACTCATAAAGGAAAAAGCCAACTGTAGCGACAACCATTAACTCGCCTAGCATCTGCATATAGAAAGCTCTGAATGTAGCGTTTTTCATATTTCACCCTTACGGTTTTTGCTGCGCTGATTTATAAATAACTATACCGATTGAAATGCGCTAAATTGGAGAGACGATAAAAAACATTTAACTCTAACAGCGTTATGGTCGAGCAACGCTAACCTCAGAGCAAAAAAAGAGCCCCGAAGGGCTCAAACTCACGCAGTGACATTATTCGTTATCTGATGAGAGCTTTTTATGCGGCTGAGGACCATCCAAATACCTGAGTTATCGGGTAGTTGCCGCTATCAGCAAGGTAAGCATCCTCACCGTTGCCAAGATAGTAATTCAATGCCTGCTCTGCGTCGTGCAGGTCGAAATGGCGGTCAACAACAATATCGTCACCAACGATAATCAAGTGGTGTGGTAACTGGGTATCATCGTGAACGGGTACGCCGTGGTGCGCTGCTTTCTTTTCTGCCAGATTAAAGGCAGTTTCAGCTGTGTCGGCTAGGCACTTACTTAGCGTCGCTCCATTACCGTTAATGCTGGCAACCATATAGCCGTCACCATCTGGGTTATTGCTGACTGTGACTTGAGTAACGGGATCCAGTTTTCTGTCTTGCTCCCATTGGTTGTATGCGGTCATCGCTGCATTGCTCATAATGAAATCCTACTTACTGTTGACTGTATGGACTCATTATAGGGGGCAATAAAAACTAAAACGGAGAGTCGGCAAATTATCTTTAACGTTAACAATGAAAAGTAAACTTTGTTAATTCTGCCAGAATAAAGGCGCCTTAGAATGGCGCCAGCAAATAGATGTAACCGACCGGCTTACTGTCGGCTAGGATAGAGTCTCAAATGCGGTATTGATTTCGACTGTATTTAAGAAGCTGACGGTATGAACGGCATAAGTCGCTCCGTCAAAGAATTCTGCTGTAATGCTGTCATCATTACTGGAGATAACCCGAACCGCTTTTGTCTTATTGTCAGCCAGCTTCAAGTTTTCTTTGTGACTTAATGTGCCGTCATCGAACAAAAGAAGTCCCGGCTCCCATGAGCGAATTAATTGATTAAGCTTATCTACTGTTATATCTGTTGTACTCATAGTGGCAATCCTCTCAATTACACGGATTCTAATTGACGTTTACGCTGGCGCTCTTCACGTTGGCGTTTGCGTCTTTCTAAAATGCGTTGGTGTGCTTTCTCCGGGGTGTCGTTGTCATTCAAGTTAAGTCCAAGCTTCAACTGGTAATCCAGCGTCACTTCCCAGTCCGCTTTTGCTATTGATGTGGAGTCAAAGAACTGACCTAAACACTCCCGATTCGCCTTATCAATGCGGCGTTGTATGCGGGTCGTTATCCGGCTAAGTAACCGCTGGGCTCTGTCATCGCCAATTCGCCTAACTAACTCTAAAGCTGCTTTTTCGCTTGCCAGTAAGTTGCTCATATTACAAAGCCCCAGCGAACGTCAGACTGAAAAGCACTTTAAATAAGCGCCAATACAGTTCGAGGTTATCGCTTTCAATAGCCGTTTTAATGCTGCTAATGATGAAAATTATCAGCGGTGCTTTATCTAATAAGTAAGTCATGCTTTGCCTGCCTAATCACTGAATCATGCTGCCACTTTAGCAAGTCAAAATCGTGTAATTGGTGACTGGCTGATTTATCTTTAACTCTAACAATTACTTTTATTTTTAATGTTAGATGCGCTGTAAATAAGGGCTCATTCAATAGTCCGGGCTTATTGGTGTTAAATTTAAAGAAATACGGCTGAGTATCCGAAGTAAGCAATTCTGTGTGATGTAATACCAACATCAATTAAGCAACGCACAACAAAGAGGTCTGTATGGCTAACGTATGCACAAATATCGCAACGCTTCACTTTAAGGATGTCTCACAAAGACTGAAGTTGCTTTCTGCCTTAAATAAAGGAAGCCAGGGGTTATACCAACAAGCTATTCATGTCACGTTGAAGTTTCTTGTTAGCGGCATGTCTGGAATGGCAACTGTCACACATCAGGAGAAGCAATCTGCAGAGGTCGGCTTACCTGATTTATCCGGACTGCATAAAGAAGCTGGCGCACAATGGTTTTTCACTTCGGAAAAAGGCAACGTCTTGGGTAAACACTACCTGCTATTTCTGGCTTACATTAACCAATATGATGCCCTGATAACTGAGCAATACTGTGAGCAGGTGATTGCGCTTTATAATCGCTCGCCTTTGTCGCAGTTGCAGTGGGATGACATTAAAGATGACGACATCAAAGCCCGGTTGGAGCGAATTATTCAAAAAATTGCATTCGACCATCCAGCGCCAGCTTTCACTGACTTTTCAAAAGCACAAAAGCCGGCAGTCAGTTTGGCGGACGTGAGTGCGGATAAGTGGTGGAACACAATGGGACTTCCATTGACAGCGAACTATGATCCCGTGAAAAACATGATGTTCACATTCGATGCAATTGCTGATCGAGATATTTGGTCAACAGTAAACGGCACCAACGCCTCAATGATGCTGGGTGGCTCCTTAAGTGCCGTCCAGGGGAATAAGCTGACATTCGGCACAAAAGGTCAGGATGATGACCCTCTACATTCAATGCTCCGGGTCTTCAATGGTCAGGAAAAGCTGGCGAATTTACTATCGGCCACCAATGATGAATTAGCTGTAGTCTTAGAGTTAGACACCCCCAACACGCCGTGTGACAAAGTATTTGAAGCAGCTGTCGAAAATGGTTTTGCTCAGACTGTTGACTTCTACCACTACGAGTTAGGGAATGCGGTGTGTGGCGAATCTCAAATTTACTCTGAAGATGGTCAGCTTTGCGTATCAAGTATCACTGATGACATACTATTTGAAGACGAAGAGGACTTTGTTGTTAGTGAACCTAAGTGGCTGGCTGAGCGCATCAACTAAAACTTTTAGACTGATTTGCCCCACGGCTCTAAGTGGGGCTTTTATTTTTAATGTTAAATCTAACGATAAGTTGTCGAGTTTCTATTCCCGCCTGTTTTTTATGTCATAGTTCTATTACCGTTAGCTAAGACCACTGTGGAGCTATCATGTTTATCCGCCGAAAGCTAAGCCGTTGGGGCGCTTTTATTTGGCTATGGAAACATCAACCGCAAGAGCGTAAGAAGTGGATCATGCGCTTTTTGTTAGGCAACGACTTGAGAGGTGATGTCCTCTTGTAAAAGAGGGCGTCATTTTAATGTATACCCGTTTAGATAGAGAGGTCATTATGAGAACACGGACTCAACAAACAGCCGCTGCAATGTTAATTCTGTTTTTATCTGTCGCTTTTTTTGTTTGGGCTAAGACTGCAGAGGATTCGCCTGCACAAAAAGCCGACCAGGTGCGAGTGCATTACGTCGCTTTAGCAAAGCGATGCAATATCCCGGTGCCGGCTAGACTTTTTGGTGGTGTCGGTGACATTAATGTAGCAAGACTTCAGAAAATGGAATCGCTGGATATTATGAAAAGCGCACAGGTAATTATGGAGTCAGAGGGGTTCGCCCGTTACATTAACAAGTTAGACAGCAAACAAAAGAGTGACATTACAATTACTGAATGCATCGCTGGCGCACGTTACATCAGTCACTTTATAGAGGATAACCGTGGTTCAGATGCATTGGGTGATAGTGAAATTATTGAAAAGCAGGTTGATTAGAAAAAATCATATTGCATAGTCTTTACACTATGCAGGTTGTATGAGAATATAGCTTCCGTTCTTTAAGGACTCCCACAATGACTTAACCTTCTACGGGTTGCTTGTTGCCTCCACCACTTTGTGCTGGGGGCTTTTTTTTGGATAAACAAAGGGGTCATGAATGAGTAAGCCTTACTTTAAAAAGCTCACGCTGAAAGACTGGCTATTACTTCTGACATTAGGTGTGTTGGTGGCCGTGATTTTAATTGCGGTTATTGCAGGTAAGCAACACCAGCATCACGTCGATGACGTTTGGGCTGAAAGTTTAGCCGGCAATCAAGAGCTCAAGTTAGCGGTAGCTACATACCGTGAGTGCAAAGACGCCCTTATGGGCACGATAAACTACAAAGCAGAGTGCGCTCAGTCGGCATTTGATTATGCCAAAGCCCAAAGCGATGACATCGGCAGCTCGGATAAAAAAGATTTCTTTCAAATTATCGAAGATGTTGAAAGTAAACTGGATAGAGAAACTGAGGAGTAAATTGTGATCACTATTACTGTTGGTGAAAATCACCTTAAATGCGATGACATCATGGCAGCTAAGGTTGCCATTAATAAAATTGACAACAATACGCCTTTCACATTGGCAACAAAAAGCCCCGGCACAGGCGCAAAAAGAAAGTTTAAGTTGATAAGGAATAGTAACGTGCAGCCAAGTGGCGTCACCTATCAGCAGCAGGATTTCCCGTTTCAATTTTCAACATTAGAGAAAATTTCAAATTACCAATAAAGCCCACTTCATTTCGACTGCAACAAAGCCCTGGTATTCACCGGGGTTTTCTTTTTGGTGCTTCGCACGAATTATCAACTAAAAAGTGATTGCTGGCGGCGGAGTTTTCTTTGGTTGTCATGTTAGATGCGCTCATTTTTAGTTGGGTTAACTCTATTATTTCCAGACCTCAATACGGGGTAGCTGACAGAGTTAGATGACGATGTTAATTGCGATGCTGTGAGTTCATGTCAACTCTGCCACTGATTTGCTCGATGACTTTGGTGCTTCGCACCTTTGTGCAATCAATAAAAGGCGCCGACTTATAGAGCGGCCACCTGTAATGTTAAACCTGATCAATTGATGCTGCCTTTTGTTGACTGCGCTCTCATGGTGCTGAGTTAACTCTGCCTTTAAATCTGACAATCCTTTCCAGTGCTGCGCACTCTGATGCGATCAATAAGTGGACGCTCGTTAGGCGCCAACTGTACCAATGTTAAATCTGCACGTTTCATGCTGGCTTTGTCATGTTATCTCCCTCCCTTTGGTTGGGCGTTTCCCTGCAAGATTACATCATGTTAATTGCGCTCATTTTTTTACGTTTAATTGTTAGTTTCGCCTTGCGGCTTCTGGATTTCATTGCTAATATTTATTGATAGTTAACTGTCAATTTTTAAGGTGCGTTTTTAAGTATGAAAAAACTGAAAGGACGACAACTAAAAAGCTTGATTAGCCTCACGAGGATTGAAAGTCCAGCATTAATTAAAGCTCTGAGAGGGCACTTAGTTAAAGGCTTAAGACAGGCGGACGCCGCCCGAGAAAGCGGTGTAGATACGGCGCACTTAAATAGAACAATTAAGCGTCTCAATAAAGTAATGCAACAGAGCAGGGCGGTTCACTCATGAAAAATTTGTTAAATGAGCTAAATAACAAGGCAGCTTCGCTGTATTCCATGCAGCTTGATAACAACGCTGACGCTCTTAAGTATGCCGAAAGTCGAGGCTTATCCAGAGACACCTTAAGCCACTTCGGCATAGGCTTTGCGCCGGACGCCTGGAATGAATTTTCCAAGTCATTAGACAGCGAAGACGAAATCAACACAGCTCTGACTGGAGGGCTTGTGGCCAAGAGCGAGAGGGGGCGGGTGTATGACTTCTTTCGAAATCGACTTATGTTCCCGATAAAGAGTGCTGACGGCAATGTAGTTGGATTCGGTGGTCGCGACCTCGCAAAAGAGAGTAGGGTCAAATACCTCAACTCTCCCGAGACTCCGTTATTCAAGAAAAATAAAACCCTCTTTAACCTGGATACAGCTAAGCAATATCAGGATATGGTTATCGTCGAAGGGTACATGGATGTTGTAAAGGCTTATGAAAAAGGGCTTCCTAATTTTACCGCTACACTCGGGACGGCTTTCACCCACGATCACGCTGAAGTGTTAGCTTCACTTAATTTACGGTCGGTAACGTTCTCATTTGACGGAGATAAAGCAGGATACAATGCGGCTTTATCTACATTATCTAACTGCGCCCCACTTGCTGAATCTGGTGTAACAATGCGGTTTGCTTTTATGCCTGATGGACTTGATCCGGATGACGTTCTTGAGTCGCAAGGGCGCTCTTCTTTTGTTGAGGTATTAAACAACGCCCTATCTCCGGCAGCCTTCATCGTGAAGCACAACATTGAGTCTTTATACCAGGAGTATCAAGAGCCACCTATTGACTTAGCATTATCCCGCTTAACTGACGCCGCCGAGCTTTGTGATAAGTCAGGCATAAAGGTCGAGGAGCTTAAGAATGAAATACATAAGGTTGCGCCTAATGGCACAGCGAGAGCGTGCATGGAGTCTTATTTAGAGAGCCATACTAGCGGGCATGAACGGAATCACACGACAGGGCTCACTAGGAATTAATATAGAATCCTTATTAGGTGTATACGCATAACGGCAAATCAACAGCGAAAACAAAACCATAAAAGCGCAAGAAAAGACCTGCGGCAGAGGCGCATAAAGTAGATGAGTTACGCTATTTGGTTGTTAACACCGTAAAATGGCTTTGAGAAAGGCTTAAGTAGAGGTAAGCCGGCAGCTAACTTAATGATGCCTTTAAACGGTTTTTAGCTCCGTTTTCCGGCTTTATAGTCCATTTTAAGGGTATTGAATACCAATTCTAGGCTTCTCAACACCTTCCAAAAAAATGACAAGTTATTGTTCGCATAATGACCAATATTTGCTATTCTTTGTGTCGTGTATAAACACTTAAAAAACATAAATTTCAAAGGTGAACGCCATGAGTAAAGATGACCCGAAAGACAATAATCGCGGCGGAGAGCTGGTAACTGATAGTGTCCAGGATGAGCTTCAAGATAAACCAACCACAAGTGTAGCTGCAGGTATAAAGGAAGCAGAAGAAAAGATAGAGTCTTCTCTTGGACCTATCGATGAGCCCTTATTAGGTGATGAATTGTTTGAATCGGATAATGAGCTTGAGCTCGACCCGGACGAAGCCGAGTACACAATTAGTGATGCTCAGCGACAAGAAATAGCTGAAGCGGAGGAAGAGCGGATGCGTGAAGAGCAAAGTCGCATTTCAACTCTGCCATATCAGATTCATGTTACTGCCAGCAAAAGTGATGAACCAGCTCCTCAGTCTAATAGTTCAGCAAGCCACTCCGAAGCTGTAAATGATGATGATATTGGTAATGATGAGGACGACATTACTAAGCTAGTTAATGAACTTAAGAGCGATGGCGGATTGAAGCAGGCAGTTCTTTTTAATGCTCTGAAAAGCATTATGGAAAACCGCCAAAATGGTCACACCGATGCGACTTATAGCTTCAATAGTAAAGACGGAGCACGGATTCACCAAAACGATCTTTTGTCTGAAGATTTATCTACTCATAAGCTTGCTGACGTCATTGATAAAAGCAACGGTTACAGCCTTTACTCACAAGCAAACGATACAGAAAGTGTTTTCGATTTAGAGTTTACTCAAGAAGGCGGTGAGAATAGCAAGCTTCCAAATGCAACAGAGTGTGTGGGTCTGGATTTATCAGTTAAAAATGATGTTATCGATAGCTTGGACAAAAGCAATTATCACCCCGCATACAACGCGGTAAAAATGAGTATTCAGACAACAGTTGATGAAATGCTGAATAAAGGGTTGGACATATTTGATATTGAAGGCAATGATGAGCTTGCTGGTATCTTTGAGAGAACCTTAAAAGAAACTGCAATGCGGCGAAATATTGATATTCATATCAATAAAACAGCAGACCCCAAAGAAGTAGAGTCAACTGCCTTAGATTCCGAGGCGGCCACACAGGAATTAGAAGATGGTGTAAATAACTCAGTAGGCTGGGTAGCTCAACAAGGCGGTTTTGATGCTTTATCTGAGAACGATAAAGACAAAGCTAGGGAATCCTACTCTAAATGGGTGGAGAGTAACCCAGAGAAAAACACATTTAGTCTGATGGAGTATGTTGCATATACACAGGAGCGCCATCAAGAAAGGGAGTCTTACCAAGGAAGCGGTTTGAACCGCTAAAACACAACCTAATAACACCGAAAAAAAGGGGGTTGGCTTTCATGCTAGCCCCTTTTTTTGTTAGATGTGTATAAAATTGTTTGAGTTAGAGTTTATAGCAGGACAGCCTAGTTATGATTTGCTATTTATATAGTCAGAGCAATAAGAGTGCTTATTTGAGGTGACACTATGACACAGAATACCGACATACTTGAAACAGCCTTAGCGGCGCAGCAAAATCTGCTTGAAAATCTGCAGGGGATTCACCGTATTCGCCCTGGTAGACCTGAGCACTATGCAAAATGGGCTGGTGGTGTCATACAAGAGCACCTCAGTGCGCTAAATGAGAATAAGCGATTAGTCGAGGCTACTAACAAGGTTCGGCAACGAAGCCAAGCTGAAGCTAGTCGATTAAATAACTTAAAAAAGCAAAAGAATACTTTTCAGCTTGACGACTCTCAAGAAGGTATTCGAAATCGTGGTATGGCGCATTTACTGGAAAGTAATAATGAGTGGTTTAAGCGAGCCGGCTTAGTGACACGAACACTTGTTAGCTATAGTAATGGTGCAGGGCTTATCCGCGTCAACCCAAAAGACATCTTTGAGCATGCTTTCGAGAACACAGCGTCTGACAAAAAGTTAATGGACAAAGATGCGTTCATGCTCTCTTTCTTGTGGTCCTTCGCCAGTGAAATATTGAGCAGTGAGAAGTTACCTCAGTATGCTTCTGATTTTAATGATAAAGAAGAGCTTTTTGAATCTCTTAGCTATCTACGCTGGCTTCACATGGAAAATGGCCTTTTAAAGACCGGCTTGAAGAATGTTGCAGAGCACTACTCCGGAGAAACAGCTGCTACTGTACTGGGTAACTATATCTATTGGTTGACCTACCGATTAATTAATATAGTTGGATACTGCACTTATTCTGAAAAAAAGGGGCCGAGCGTTGACCTCTATGGTTCTCGACTTGAGCCTATGCTTAAGCAGTTTGATAACCCTTATGGTCCTGAAAATGGTGGCTTAGCAGATGAACAGGCGAAAAAAGTTGTGAAATCACTGATGGTTGTTTGGGAGTTCTTTCAAACAATTCCGTTCGCCGCGCAGCGAGCTTATATTGATTTGGTAAAAGAAGCACTGAGCGGTGCAGGCCCACATGAGAATAATTCAGCGGCTGATATGCGTAAAGCGCCAGCGATGCTCAATAGGAAAGGCGCTCAGGGGTCATCATTTGTCGATTACCCAAGCCGGTAAGTAGCTTACCGGCTTGGAGTATGGGGAGAGGTGTTGAGGTTGTTAGCATGCTCCAGAGCAGCGTTTTTTACTCCAGACAGACCTTTACTATCTAACGCCTTATCAATATGGGCCTCAATTTTACTATCTAGTCTATCCCAGTTTTTCAAAGTAAAATCCAGTAAATACTGCTCTTTTGCATCTTTCAAATTAGACAATGCACTAAAGGGAAGAACTTTTACCGGACTTTCAATGCTAGAGTGCCTTATTAGACTGTATAAGGTTGCTGAAGCTCTTGCGCGATCATTAGGCAGAACAAACACCACTTCACTGCTACTGCGGTATATTGAGTTAAATTGATGCTCACTTATCTGAGTGCGCGACTGAGGCTCTAACACCGTATTAATGGTTGCAGCATCGTTATTTTTGTCCATCTGGTAAAGAGATTTCAGATCGAAAAGGACAAAGGTTTTTTCGTCTTTGCTTAGGTTGTGCTGATTCAACCATTGGTTATCTGGATTATACTGAGGATGAAGCCCCATAGCGCTTGGCTTGAGGTCTTGATCAAAATACACAAATCCGGTCACAGCACCTTTTCGGGAAGTCAAAGGAAATGTCATGCCTCCCTCTTTGGCTAAACCTGGTTTGCCGCTGTCTTTATCCGGACGAAGGCTACTAACATCGATATTGTCTGAGAATTTTTTAAGCATACCGTTAATGTAACGGCCGTTGTCACTTAGACCGACCTGGTATTTGCTGCTTATGGTGTCAGAAAATACAGCCTTACCGCTTTTACTTGCTGACTCACGTAGAATTTTATTTAAAGCCCCGCCTAAATTAAATGCGGCGCTACTTGCTTTGCGCTGCGTATCATCTTGCTCTTTATCTTTAGGTACTTCTAACCCCGCCATCCCAGCTAATGATGTGACTGCTTCCGGAAAGCTCATTTTGTTGTATTCAACCATCCAGTTAAAAATATCACCAGACTCCCCGCACCCGAAACAATGATAAAGCTGTTCGGACTCACTGACTTTAAATGACGGGCTTTTTTCATCATGAAAAGGACAGCAGCATTCATGATCTTTCCCGGCCTTTTTTAAAGGTTGAGTGGCGCTTATCAAGTCAATGATATTGACCCGCTCTTTTATTGCAAAGAGAAAATCATCACTGAATCTCATACCTTTACTATTACTCATTTAGTGGTCCCTCGGTGTTATATTTATTGAGCTGGCCAGGTGTTATTTTTAAGCAGGGCACAAGATGAACAGGGTGCCCATTTTGCTCGTACTCACCATAGTTTAAAGCGCCGAAGCCGCGCATGTAGAGTTCCTTTTCCGCGATAGCAAATCCATCGTCGGTCTCTGTTAGAATATTAAGCCGATTCTTGGCGCTCTCACTGAGCGGTGAAATTGGCAGTAAGTCGAAATAGCTGTGAGCACCATACCTACCAACTCGCCCCCTGAGCTGATGTAATTGACGCAGCCCATACCTTGCCGGCTCTAGCACAATAATCTGTCGCAGCTTAGGAATATTTAACCCGGATTCGATTGCGCTAGTTGCGATAATGATAGACGCATCGCCATTTAATATTCGCTGGTAGTTTGTTGTTCTTTCATCGTTATCGAGCTTGCCATGGTAGGTAGTGACTTTACCGGGATAAGCTTTTTCCCAGTTGCGGAATACCGAATCTACAGATAACGCTTTGTGATAGTCGTTCGTGCTCTTTTTTGCAATCGGCACAACAATAGCCACCTGGTCGCCACTTGCAATCAGACTGTCTACAGCCGTTTTGATTGCGGACAAATTAGATGTTGCGTTTATCCTCGTGGTGACAGACCTCTCATAACGCCTGTCCGTTAAGCTAAATACTTTACGACGGTTAACCATCGCTATTTGCATGGTAGCCGGTATGGCGGTCGCGGTGCTCAACAATTGGTATGTGTTGGATTTTGTCAGGCTATATTTTTGCTGACTTCCAAACTCATGCTCTTCATCTATTACTAGAAAGTCGGGAGAATTTAACTGTTTATCCTTGGAGTGGAGCAAGGCAGTTGTGCCAACATAGATAGATGAGCATGCTAACTTTTCATCAAGTTCAACGTCCTTTGTGTCTCCCGTTAATTTACTGATGCCGTTTCCGCCCACCGATTTAATGGTTTCTATGAGCTGATCAGCAATCTCTGATGTTGGTGCCATAATTGCAGTTGTCAAACCACTCTGCTGCGCTAGTACCGCAAGAACTGCAATCACGATAGACTTACCTGTGCCTACATCTCCACTTAAGAGGCCATTACCTGACTTACTGATGGGTTGGTCGTTTACTATGTTGTAGACCGCTTCTTTTTGAGAGGGCGTTAACTCTACCCCGGAACTATCAATGACAGCATCTAAGTTCTCTTTACAAAAACTCCGGCGTGGGCAATAAGCACTTCTTTGTGATAGCGAGGCTTCATCCTCTTTTTGAAGGTAGTCTTTTATATTTACAGACCGAAAATACTGAAGTGCTTTTTTGTACGCTTTGGCGTCAGAGCGGTCAATGAGGGTGCTTATCGCGTTCAGCATGTTCTCTGCTGTTGTTATTCCATTACCAACTAATTGGCCAATGCTTTTGGCTAGCTTTGCAGGATCTAATTGTGTATTAAAATGCTCTGCGAAAGCGAGCGTAGCTTCATAGCTGGTTGCCAGGTTCTTGACGCTCGGAAGCTTCGGAGTGATTCGCCCGCGTAGCGCCTCCGGAATTGGTGTCGCTTTTTTTAGCTGAATACCAAAACGATTTTGGTCCAGGTGGCCATAAATATAGATAGGCATCTGCTTTTGTTTGGCTACCAAGTAGTATTCGTAAAACGGTGACTGACCCGCTAAAGTAAAACTAAATAAGGTTGCATTAAAGTCGTAAGCGTCAACGCGGTAAAAGTTAGTGTTGGGTTTAGGTTTTGTGATGCTTTGTATTTTGCAGGCAGTGTATATTGGACAGCCTGTTTGCCCGCTCAGTATTGGACGAGGTTTTCTGCAGTCATAGTAATCGCTTGGCTGACTCAGGATGAGCTGCTCAACTGACTCAAGCTTTAATTGTTTAGCAAGAGCGCTAAGTATCCAACTGGACTCCGATTTATAGGCTGCGTTCAACATAAAATATATTTTTAAGTAGTTTATACACGAATTATATTTGCTTTTAACATGCAAATCAATTGACACGGGTATGGCAGGTGCTAGTATTGGTATCGTGAATTATATATATGTTTGAGGTTTTATTATGAGAGTAACGCAATTTATCTTTGATATGCAGGCTCGAAGCAAACGCAATGAAGCGCGTAAGCGCCAGTGGCACGCAGAAAAGAAAAAAGAAAACGATGCGATACGCCATATTCATAAGCGCCTCAATCACTTTCTACAGCCATTCAAAGAGTTGAAAAAAGCAACAGGCGACATTAAAGAACAAAATGAGCGACTCAATGAAGCATTGCAAAACGCTAATGGTGAATACACCCCGTTAGCAAATGCATGCAAAAAAGAAGAAGCTAAACTGTCGGACCTAAGTCGCTCAGACATGCTCGGTCGTTCGATTGACTACCAAATGGCTAGTGGCATTTCATTTATAGGCAAAGGCAAAACAATTGCGCCTGAGTGGGGAGGAGGGCCAAGGGTAGGATCTAATACGCCTCTTTACGATGAGTTTGAGCGTAAAACGATTCTTGAATTTTACCGAACTGTGGTGCTACCCGATAACGAGGATGATCGTCGCCGCAAACTCTATAATTTTCTTTACACAGCGCATGTTGAAGCTATGAATCACTTTTTCAGCCACTCTGTTCCATCTTTCTTTCGGAGCGTTGCGGAACTGGATTTTGATTACTTCAAAAAACAAGAGCTTTTAGATGTCGTGGAAGAGTGCTTTGGTTTTCGATCTTTTTATGCGGCAGTACCGCAAGTGCGACTTCCGTCGGTTTTTGAGTCAGCAGCGAAAATGTATGGTCAGCATGAGGCATCAAAGGTGTTTAACGCCAAAAACGCAGACGATATACAGGATTACGCGGAAGATATGTTGCTCAGAACACTGGGGCAGTCTGGTAAGTCAGCTTATGAACGTATTTGCAAAGCGATGAGTGATGTCACTTATCTTATCTGTAAGGACCAGTATAAAAGCGGTGATGCAGAGCATAATGAGCAGGTCCTAGCTCAGTTCTACGATAAAGTCTTTTACGGCAATAGTATGACAGGACTGGATTGGCTGGTTAATCTCGCACAATCTATTCCAAAAGCTATTGATAACGACATTATCTGCGTACATACACTGCAGAACTTAAATGAAAATGTCGGTCGGGAATGGCTAAAAGAAGAGCTTCATAAGTTAAATATTAAGAAGCTCTCTTCTAGTAGCTTTAAAGATTAAAGCTGCATCAGGGTGACACCATCAATGCGAGAGTTGTGCAGTAAAAACTCACCATGGTCTTTAAACCGTTCTGTATTGCTTAGCGCACTTGCAATTCTTGCTAACGGAACGGCGCTGCTTTTATCTTTGTATTTTGAAAGAACTGATAAATCTTCAGCTTCATCATCGATGCCGGTGTCCTCAGTGACATCATCAATGCTCGATATAAACGCTCCAGTTCTCTCAATTACGATCTCAAGGCTGTGGTCGCCCCGGTTACTATCTAAATAAACGACACCTGATTCATCAACATCAGCTTTAAACATGAAAACACCTCAAGGTATTAAAATATGCGTATGAGCACAAAATTAGAAAAAAGCATAAATAGCTTAGCTGACACGATTGCTTTTTTGAAGAAATCTTTTTTTGTATGTTGCTATATTGGAGGGGCCTATGCATTTGCAGTTTTGCTTATTCCAAATCTTTTTATGGACTCTCCAGCGAGCGAGGAGAAAGCTCAGTCAACACCTCAGAAACTCGCGCCAGCGTCAGTAAGTAGCCGTATTGCTAGTAACAACAAACAAACATATCGTCTGGAGGATGCAAATAATGACATCAAAGATTCTTTTGAGCGTATTGAGCAGATGACCTCCTCGGAGCGTTGGCGCGAAACTGCAAATAGCGACAGAATTAGAAAGCTGTATGATCAAGCTAAAAACCCAGACTCGGTGAAAGATAAAATAAAAACAATTTTCCCGAACATGGCACCTGCCTCTATTTCCCCGTTAGGTGATAGTGATTCTGGTTTATATGAAGTAACAGTGAATGGGCAAGTGTTCCTAATGTCTCAAGACGGGAATTACATTATAAATCACAGTTATGTGGACGTATCACAGCTACGCTCAGGCAGTGATACGGATAAGCTAAAAAACGTTCAGCTTATTAATTACTACGCTAAACCAGGCGCTAATAACGAGGAAAACCAGGCTAAAAGCACTTCAAGCAGTAGCAAGCCTGCAGCGTCTCAGAATACCAAAAATCCTAAAATTAGCGGTATAGCTGACTTCGAAGAGTTAGCTCAGGTCGGCTTGACGTATAAAGCGCTTTCCGAAGAGAAAGGGGAAATTATCGTATTTTCGGATTTCACCTGCGAATATTGTCGAGATTTCCACCCTAAATACAACAGGATTTTAAGCGCCGGCTGGACCATTCATACAGTACCTATGTCCCGCAGAGGATTGTCAGGATCCGTCTTTGAGCAATCAAATGCGCTATATTGCATGGATGATGATCATGCTAAATCGATTTATGAGACTTTAATTCAAGGCGGCTCTATTTCCCCTGAGCAAAACACACAAATTGATAAGAGCTGCCTCGCTAATGAATACGCAGGTACCGCCTTTACTACATTAATGGGCATAAATAACACCGGTAGAGGATTTACGCCGGCTATATGGGTAAAAGGTAAGGATGGCTTACTAGAAGGCTCCGAATTTATGCGTGATGTAATGTAGGTACCAGTAAATTCACATAAAGAAAAGCCAGTCCTTGTGACTGGCTTTTTTGTGTCATTCAGTCATCAGTAACCAAATCAACTCTCTCAAGCAATCGCTCTCGAAGTGCTGATATTTGGTGGTCCACTTCCGGCTCTGTAAGCTTACGGCCGGCTTCTATCTCTGCATCAAAGTGGGCTCTGATAAAGCTTACCTCAATACTTGCTTCAGGCAGACCTTCATCAAGTAGTGTGAAGTAAAGCTCCCTGTCTAGCAACTGAATGAATGTGAATCGTGACGCGCAGATAACGCCCAGATCGCCACAAAACTGATATAACCTGAGAAGCACACCTCGGGTGTAATTGTGGCTTTGTGACGCAATGCGATAGCAATTACCAGGGGACGAGTCCATCTTGGAGCTAAGCTTACGACTGCCAGCATCTAAATATTCTTCTATTTCTTCTTGATCTACTTTCGGATTGTATTGAGTAATTTTAGCTGCAGCATCTGGATTTCCGTCGGTAACAGCTACCGCTGCCGAAGCTATTGCGAGATAACCTGCAGGCATACTGGTCAGCCGGTAGAATGCTACATCTGCTTGAGCGTTACCAATGATGGCATTCCACTCGGTAGGAAAATACTTTTTTAGGTAATCAATAGAGCTTAACTTAAAGCCGTGCTTTTGAGTTAATGCATCGATAAGGTCACGGACGACAACTGCAACATCGGTACCGATAACCTCATTTCCCATATTGAGCCTCACTGTGTGCGTGAGAGGGGAGTCTTCTTTTAACTCTTCAATGACTTCATCCGCATGCTCATCAACCAGCGAAAGCTCATAGGCTTCTTTTTCGTCGTCCTCATGAGCCATAGCGCACGATATATCACCTAAAAACTCATGGTACCCGTCACTGTCATCATTCAACCATATTAAAAATGCCGCTAACATCCAGCGCTCTGTTCGACTGAATGACCGCTCGCCTTTAAACACGGTACCCATTTGTTTGGACATAACCTCTTTGGCCACATCCGGATGAAAATTGAACTCTCTTTCTTCTTCTGTTGTTGTATCTTTACTGAGCGTCAATATCTGTTGTTTAAGGCAGTAATCAATAGGTTTATGCCTTTGTGCGTATTTGCCTTTTGTCGCATCAAGGTCACTGTCTTTTTGCGGGTTATACTTGACTAAGTGGCGGTTGAAACGCCAGCTTTCTCGGGTTTGAAGCTCAATCAAATCATCGAAATCCAGCATGCCTTTATTTTCAGGCTTGAACTTGATGATTTTATACATCAAATAGATAAACGGTAACAAAATAGGCCACCGATAAATCAAGCTGAAACGCTCTATATCAAGAACTGCACCCCATGTCACATCAGTTGGGTAAAGATAATTGAGCCGAGAATCGAAATAATTCAACGTCTCCGTCACTGATGTATTGGGTAGTAGCAGATTAAAAATAGGCGTTACTACTGCAAGCTCAGCTGTTTTAAAATCCATCCAAAGACCAATATAGAAGTTGGGGTATATTAAGTTCGGGATGACAACTAAAGCTCCCAGGACAATCATTACTGCCCACACTAATATTTCAGTTGAGTCTATGCTGCTTTGGCCACTCATTTAGCTACCTACCATATAAATTTTAACGGTGTTTCCCACATTTCAATAAAACGAAACAGGGAGCGCTGCTTAACCTGATGGTATCTCCAGGACTCTTTGAGTCCAGACACCAGACCTAAAAACGCCAACAATAATGCCGAAAAGCCGGAGATTACTGCTCCATATCCACTCGATTGAAACGAGAGGTAGACCCCATAAAAGGCTAGGAGCACAAACATAAAATAGAAATAACGACGACCTTTTAGTTTGCGCTCAACGATCCTCAGTGTTTCTTCTGTATGACCGAATTCATTTACCCATACAGCAAACGCTTCTTCGTCAGATAGGTCTGTTAGCTGCTCAATAATATCGGCCTTTTCTTCGGCGAGCTTTCGTTCCGATTCGTAAAGTAAATCCAAACGCTCACGGCATCGTTTAACAAGTCGTTGCTGAAATACAGCTTCATTGTTAGGGGAGGCCGCATTACGAGAAAAGCCTGGTCTTAACAACCAGAGAAAACTCTTTTTTGCGGCTTTACCTGTCTTTTTTACACTCTCTTTCATAATCTATTACATTGTCCGTTGAGCACTTTGGTTCGCATCTGATTTGATGCCGAACATGCTTTTAACAGAATTAACGAACTCTTTAATGGACTCTGCAACTTTCTCCAACATTTTCTGATCCATCGCCGGTAAGTCTTCATTGCTCTCTAGGGCGTTTGTGGCGTTATTTAGCTGGTCTTTGAAATTCGTTTTTAAGTCCGGGTCAATCAAGCCGCTTTCCAGCACCGCGTGGGTTTCCCGCATTCTTTCCGGATTCATGACCATCAATGCGTTGGCTGCAGCAGCATCGTTTTGATTGATTAGGCTCTGTGCAATAGGGTCGTTCATTAACTGTTGAGCTTCCGGACTGGACTTGCCTTTTTTGATATGCTCGATGGCGGTATCAGTGTCGTAATCTTGCTTTGACAAATGCGAGCGTAAGGCGCCCTGAGTTGATGCGCACAATGCAGTAGCTTCACTGAGCTCATGAATATGATTTCTCGCGTGATTGTTATTTTTGATGATTGAATCTGTTAATGGTGTGCCTTTTTTCTTATCGCGATTGCCTTTCCCTTTAAGCAAGCTGAAGATGCTGCCACCACCGCCACCGCCTGACATTGAGTTGCTATTGCGGTTTTCATTATCAGGGTCATCGAGATCACGCTTTTCATCGTCTTTGGGATCATCCTTTTCAGCAAGCTCCAGCTCTTTTTCCAATTCTGACTGGATCTTATCTGAGAACTTCCCAGTTTTTGTTTTCGCAGTAATGTCTTTGAGCTGCTCTTTGCGGTTTAACTGCTCGTTTTTAGGCAGGTTATCCGCATACTGAACTTTCAAGTTTTCGATGGCATCTTTAATGTCAGGGCCTTTCGCTTTCCCATCCAAGATGCTCGTTGACGGACTTAAGCCGTTCACTGCCTCTGCATGATGGTTTTTAGCGTCCATATAGTGATCGTTGAAAACGCGATTAGCATTAAGCGAGCTGTTTGCTGCTTGTACGTTTATTTTTCCCTTCTCTACTGCTGGCGCTTGAGTTGGAAGATCCTGGTTATCGATGTCTGGTTGATTGCTCATGTCTTGTTCCCTTACTTGTCGAGTAGTTCTAATAAGTGCACGCTGTCAGTCATAGTGCCTTCAATGACCAACTCATACTGCTTTACCGCTACATAATTATTGAACGCCGTCATTATGTTTAATTCAGACAATAACGGTGTTGGATCCGCGTAACTTCTAATCTCTTCTCTCCAACCGCCAGAGTCCGCCCCAAATGTGCGACGAGCTTCAGTCCTCATTACTTTCCTAACTCCCGCTCCATCACGGTTGTCATTAATCGCTTTAGCCGTGACCAATGGTTTCATCGCTATTTGTCGGCGATTAGTGCCTTTGGCTTTTTCCGCCATGAGTTTATAAGCTCTGGTTTTGGCTCCGGAGTGCAAGGTTTCGTTAATTTGCTCGGTTGTTGGGCCTCTACGGTCAATGCTGACGGCATTTTTTAAAAAATCAGAAGCTGCCACTTCGTCATCGGCATTCTGAATCCCTTCATCTTTCACGATACTGAAAATATTTAGGTTTTTACCGGATGCGCCATGCCTTTCGAGTTGCTGCTGAAAATCTTTTGCGGCCAGGTTTTCATCACCGTCAACAGCGCCTGAAGACAATCCAAATAACATCGCTTCACTTCTTGCGGATTGTTGGGCATCAGCAAGGATTGATTGCTTACCGATAGCGTCTGAATCACACTGTTTAGGTGTTGGCGCTGTCGCAGCTTTTAAGCGATTCTCTTCAATTGTGGTCCTTACGTGGTTTTGCGCATCAGTAGAGCTCGTCAGGGTCCCTGATGTTGATTGGGCACCGCCAGTGATAAACTGATCAAACATTGACATTGCGCCGCTAATTAACGACTCAAGTAAACTCATTATGGGCGCCAAAGCTTCTTCTAAAATAGCGTTAATGAAATCGCTTGCGGAAGATGCTCGGCTTTCTTTTGGCATTATAAGCAATGCGGCACCGGCTGCGGCTATGAGCGGCGTTAATGCTTTTTTTCCTTTCTCTTCATTGTCGCCAATATTTAATTCATCCAGCTTTTGACTGAGCATTTCCGCAACAACATCTTTCTGGTCGTCGGGAATTTTAGTGTCATTTTCGACCGCTTCGCGCACGTACGTAGGGACGCCTTTATTCTCATTCGCTTTGTCTGTCATTATCTGTCGTCTCCTGTGTCAATCATTTCCATGAGGGTCGTACCTAACACCACGTTATTTGTTTTCATCGCTTCCAGCTGCTCTAACAGAATCGAGTTTTGAAAACTGGTTTGCAATATCAACTCTATTGCCCCAGGGGTAGGGTCAGCAAAACTCCGCACTTGCTCGCGCCAGCTCTCATTGCTGTAGGTGCGCCGGAGCTCTTTTTCGAAGGCATCCAATACACCTGGCTCAGTCTCACTGCCTCTGGCTGCTCTGCCAATAGCTAATCCATGTGTTGCTATTTGCGCTCGTGCCGATGAAAAAGCGATATTTTGCTGTTGGTCATAGCCATAATTGGTCTGCGCACTGCCTTGTTGTTTTGTTGCAGCAAACTGAACAGATCGTCTGTTGCTTTGCGTTTCGCCTATGGTTAGCAAGTAAAAATTATCAGTGTACTTTTTTGAATCTGTAGGTGCGGGGTCATTGTCTGATTTTTGTTTTGACGCAAACCCATAGTTCATCGACATTTTGAGTTCGATTGGGTTGCTTGACAGATCCTCGAAATACTTTGGCCATACATCCGCATCGGTAGAAAGGATGGCATCTTGTGCGATGACATCAAAACGAATTTGCTCAGGTCCTTGTGCCGATTTAGCTCGTAGCACGGTGTCTTTACTGGCGTCGCTGCCACAAACGTCTGGTGGTGGCGCAGCGGCTGCTTTGGCTTGGTTTTCAGCAATCGCTTTAGACACCGCATTTAACGCATCGGCAGACGACGTTACCGTAGAGCTCAGCAAGCTGCTTGCCGCGCCGGTGATTTGGTCAAACACATCCAAAAAACCATCAAAAATATCATTGACGGCATCTGCAAACGGCTCTGTCAGTCCATCAATTATTTCCTGCTCAAATTCCGCTTGTATGCCACCACAAAACGCATACGCTTCTTTAGGATAAAACGTCGAAGCGCCAGCTATCAGTGCGATACCTGCAGTAATAAAAGCGGTCTTTTCAGCGCCTGAAATGCCCTTGTTGCTCATTTCATTTTGAAGTGCATACGCAATATGCGGCTTATCTTTATCCGGAATTTCTTTGGACTCAGCCACCGCCTTGATGATTTCCGGGTCAACCTGGTTATCTGACGTATGATCACTATGAACTTCTGACTCCACGCTCTCTGAGTGCAGATGCTCCTGCTCTTTGGGCGCCTCAGTCTTTTTTTTACGTTTGAATATTCTCAGCCAAGACATTCCGTTACCCTCGATTCGCATTGGCAATAATTGCCTCTGCGCTGATGAGTGACTGTAAAGCCAGTGTCATTTCAAGCTCTCGTAATTTGAGAAGCTTTAACTGGTTGTTAAATGCCTTCTGCTTGACCACCATTTGCATCGCCTGAACTTCAGAGGGTAGGGCTCTGACTTGCTCCCGCCAGTTCTGACTGCCGTAAGTGTTGTTAACATGATGATGCAATGATGTCCGAAGTGAAGGACTGTTAAAGCGGGTAATATAGTTTTTCTGCCGGATGAACGGTGCCCGTGCAATATTGAATGTGGCAACTTTCGCCGTTTGCTCAAAAAGTCGATCATCATTAACGCTGTAAGCATCAATCATACTGGCTGACGATTTAGCTGTTTTCGTCGTTGCGTTTAGGATAAATGCGTCGGCCTTCTTTTCCTTATCGCCATAAATATCCGTTGGATTGAACAGGAACCCGGCATTAGTCGTCTCTTTGTACCAGTTACTGCCAAATTGCTCTTCAAAGTATTTAGCTTGAGCACCTGGTCGTACAAATGGTGCAGCCATCGTTAATGTGGCTTGGTCGAGCGTTTTCGCCTGAGTGTCTTCGGTCGCAGGACTTGCTGCTAATAGAGCCGTTGTTAGTTCAATCGATTCAGTTGTAATGCAATCGGCAGGCAGTGGGGCGGTCTTTCGCTTGAGCTCTGCGTCCGCAATCTCTTTTTCAACATGATTAACACTGTCTCCAGCAGTGATCATTAAGTTAGCTGCTTCCGCCTGGTCTTCTTCTGCCTCATTATTTCTTCTCGCATTCCATTCATCCCAGGCAGCAGCAATTAACTCTCCGGGAATACGCGCAATTATACGACCAATTGCAGCGCCGATAGTTGGAATACAGGCTTGAGCTTTAGGGCTATACAAAGCTAATGACGCGCCAGCACCAAATACTGTGCCGAAAAAAGCGCGGCGAGTGTACTTTTTGTAAAGGCCTTTTTCTTTGTCGCTCATAGCTTTTTGGTCCTCATGAAATACTGAAGCATTTTTGTGACGTCACTTGAGCGTTCTTTAGGGTGAATGTCTGAGTCCATTTCTTCCAGTGCTCGGACTGATTTCACCTGGTTAATCAGTGAAGTCATCTCATGTATTTGCGTATCGATATGATTAGACGATGCCTGAAGAAGTGCCAGCTCTTTTGTCATGGCAGTTGCGCTTGCGCTGTTATCGACCATTTCTTGCCAAGTAAGCGATTCGTGTGTGCGTCGTACTTCAAAATTTTCCAAGTCAACCTGACTTAATCCATCTTGTAGCTTCATACGCTCTAATATCTCTTGCTCATAAGGTAACGCCGCCTCATGAGCTCTGTCATAAGCCGCTTGAGTTGGGATCCGGCGAGACATGATTTTTGACAGGGCGTTATCAATAGGGCTGAATCGCGATAGCATGGTTGCCGCTTGCGTTAATTGGCGTTTATTTGATCCGCCAGCCGATGAGATAGCGAGCCGAAGACGCGCTGTGACAGACTTGTAGATTTGATCCGGTGCTTCAGCGTCATCATAACCTCTGTTGCCAACAAAGAGCGTGCCACTTAAGCCGTTCAGCGTTTCTTCCAGTGGTTTAGCGTTAATTGACTGATTAAGCTCGTTGATAAGTGAAGCTTGATGATTCAGTTGGTCTGACGCAATATTTTTCAGCTCTGCGGCTTGTTTAGAGCTTTTTCCTTTACCAAGGTCATTATGAATCTCTTCCATTAATTCTGCAGCCTGAGCGGCATTCTCCCCGGCGCATTGATCACTAGGCTGGGCTTCAAGCTCTCGTTTTTGTCGCATATTTTCAATAGCGGTGCGAACATGGTTAGCTGCATCAGTATAGGCAAGAACTGACGGAATCATTGGGTCATCGCTATTGAATATATCTTTAAGTTCATCAACTTTGTCTAGCCATTGGCCAACATAGGTCTCGTAATAATATTTGGCGAGATTGTAATATTCAGCTATTGCAGCTGGTATTTCCCATACAAAGGCTTCCGCTCTTCTGGGAGTACCTAGAAGCAGTGCGCCGGCTAAACCCAAAGCCGCCCCGGTGGAAGCTCGTTTGACGAACTTACGTCTGTTTCCGTCAACGTTAGGTCGCTTATCGCTCATACCCTACACCTTGCACAGAATCATTGCCTTCCTCATTGGCGTTCGTCTTTTTTGCCTGGTTCGCTTCGGTTTTATTGTTAGCGGTTTGTTCAGCCTTTTCCTGAAACTGCTTAGCGTCTGTTTCGTTAACGAGCTCTACATTAAGTAATTTGGCAATTTGCGGAACCGCGTATCGCGCTGAATCATTCAACGCTCGACGTGTCATTTTTACGTCGTATTTGATTTGCTCAAGTGGCGGACCTTCTTTGAAATACTTGTAGTTCAGAGCGCTCCGCTCTTCTTGAGGGGCACTTAATATATGTCTGCGTGCTTTACGAGCGTAATGTGCTAGCGTGCTATTTACTAATGTCGTTGCATCACCCATACAGCGCATCATCAACTGGCGGCGTGTTGTTTCGTTAATGTCTCTTGCGTGCTCCGTGTTTGTTTTACCGTTCTTATCAATGTAAATGGCTACTTTAAACATTGCCGCACCGCACTCGATGGCCGTTTCAGTCAGCTCAGATGCGATTTCAGCTTGTCGCTCGGGGCTGCTGTTGTAATTGAATTCATCATTTAATGTCTCGGTGAACTTTGTAAAAGCCGAATTCATGGCAAGAATCGTCGAAGTTGTGTCATCCATCGTGACGAATTTCTCTTGCTCTTCAAGCACCTCTTTGAGCGTTTCATCAACATTAACCGTTGACTCTAGCAGTTTCTTTTTGATGTTCGGATCAGAAATGCCGTCTATGTCTCGCTTGGTAAGCAATGTCAGTACCGCCGAGCTCGCCTCTTTGAGTTTTTCAATATCAACTTCTTGGCCGTTTAAGGCGGCGTTGCCTACGTTATCGGCAGCACTACGCATGATGAGTCGCAACATCCAACGATTATCAGGATCGTAAATATCAACACCGGCCGCCTCAAAGTTATTGCACAATTGATTTACAAGTTGCTGAGTCCGGTTCCAATGTACGGTAAGCCGGTTAACGACATCCTCAATGGCATCATTCTGTATCGCTTTGTCGTCGGTGAAATCAAACAAGAGATCGTTATCCGCCCCGGTTTCATTAGAAAACAACGAGGCAACCACGAGCGGTCTGAAGAGGTTATACCCCGTCATGAGCATACGAGCGTATTTATCGGACTCTGACGATTTTTCGTATGCCCCGGCATCTTTTGCTAGGCGTTGACGACCTTCATTCATTTCCTTGAATTCATCGATGCTACCCGGCTTTTGAGTGGGCTCTTTTTTCTGATTGAACATGAGTCCTCCTTACAGTTGCCGTGTAGGTTGTTTAGCAGGCTCTGGCGCCGGTGTCAGTCCAAACTCGACATCCTTTCTAGTCATCACTAAATCGAATATCGCATCCGTTAAGCGGCCTTTATCTTGTGAGAGCGATTGAAGATCAGAGTTGTCGAGCTCAATATCAAATAATGCATCAACAAGACCTTGCGGCTCTAACAGTCCGCTTTGCCCTTTCAGAAACCCGAACCACTCGTTGAGCGGCTGGCTAATATCGACATGCTCTTGAGAAACGAAGGCTGAGCGTCCAACATCCGATTCCCATACATCGAGGAGTACCGGGGCGTAATCCGATGGTGCTGGGCTGTACCGGTTTACCCAGTTAATTTCGACAGAATTAGCACAAGCAATCTCGACATCAAACAAAGGGCTATTGAACATAAGAATGTTTTTGGCGTTGGCAATAAAAAGAAACATTGACTGCACGCTAGGCTTTTGCGCGTACTCGATGAAATCGTTTTTATTTTCCAGTACGCTGTCATTAATCTTTAAGGGCTTATCGAACGGGTTTAGACGTGCGATGTTTTTTGCTATCTGCTCCATGAATCAAGCCTTTGTTTTTACAATCAGATAATATATTATTTTATACTACATACACGACACTATGCAATAAAGGTATTTCTATGAATGATGCTCTACAAACAGCTCAAAGCGCCGCTGTTCTGCAGCTTTTGAACTGGATAGCGATTATGGAAGCGCAAGAATTAGGTAAGTATGATATTAAGAAAAATCCAATTGGTTATGATACTGCAATTTTCCAGTTATCAATCGAGGCAGCTGACGCCTTTGGGTTTGAAGAGCATACAATCAGCCCGTACATTCATGTCCCGGAAGCTTATGAAGAAATGTTCTACTTCGCTCCGTGGAATTATGCGAAAGTAATTGATAATTCCTTGTCTTTATTCGCCGGTCCTCCATCGGATGAACATAGCTCCATTCAGATCATCATGCCTTTATCAGCAGAAGCCTTAGCTAACTTAAAGCAAGCAAAATTCATTTGTTTTGCCGGCCCCATCGATGAAGATGAAGCTCGCTTAGAGCGCAAAGTGATGATTGTCGAGCATGAAGAGTCTGACAACGATTAACGTACATACTTGAGGTGACTGTATGCCAGCTCCTTTAATTGCTGTAGCCGGTAAAGCGTTAGCCGGGAAAGCTGCCACTGGTGCCACTCTAAAAACTGCTGTCACGACTGCAGGAAAGGGGATGGCAAAAGATGCAGCTATGAAATCGATTACCTCACTTGGTAACGGTAACTCACCGAAAAAAGGTGGAAGTCCTGGTGGTGGTCCAACCGTTAAGCCGTCAATGGGTGGCAAGCTAAAAGGTGATTTGAATGGTATCGCGAATGAAGCCGTTAGGGGGATTTTTGGAGCCCCTAATGCAAACTCATTAGAGCAGGCATCCAATAAAAAAGAGCTTGGCAATATGATGTCTGAAGGTAAAGGGTTAATGAAAGCACTTAAAGGCGGAGACCTAACCAAAGCTTTCAGTGCTGGCGCGTCCTTTGCAAAATCTATTCAGTCATTCAAAGGTGCCGAAAGCGCAACGATGGCTGCCAATGCATTTAAACCAACGGTCGGTCCAAAAATTTAACGGCGGAGACTATTATGTTAATCGGAATGCTTAATAAAGTGGCAGCGAATAATGCCAATAAAAACCTGCAGGAAAAAGCAACTCAGCTGTTTAGTGGTGAAGCCTTTAAACGTGATGAAAAGGGCAATGCTCCAGAGCCACTGGTTAAAGGTGGTAACTTTGCCGAGAAACATCCAAAGTTGCGCGACATCGGTATGGGCGCAGCGGCATCGTTAATTGGTGCTAAAACCATGTCCGGAGAATCCGGTGAGCGGGTCTATCAGGCAGGGAAATCTGCCAAAGAGGGAATTAATGGTCTACAGCTTGCTATCACTGAAGGTTTGGAGCGTAACAACAACTCGATAAGTGGCATGCTTAAAGACGACGTATTTGTTGATCAAGCCAAAAAGGCTGTTGGTTTGGCTCAACCCGCTCCAGAGGTATCCAGACCGAGCTTGGAAGAGGAGCAGGTGAACCTTATGCAAATGGGGCCGAAACCATAAAGGCGACAGCCGTATTTTGGTTGCCGCCTTTGATGTATTGCTAGTGACGTCGGTATACAGTTACCGATTTAACTCGACTGATTGAGCCCTCTTCAAAGTTATCGATTGAAAAGGTATGAACGCCGCCCATGCCGCTTTCATGTTCTTCCCAGGTCATTTCAGATAGATTTTTTATCCACACCTTGCCATCGCTAACAGTTTTTTCACCACAAATTTCCGAAATGGTGTAGGTGTAATTTTCTCTATTATCAGATGAAGCTGCTTGTGTGCCCCAGCTATCGATATACTCAATGCATACGGTATTATCACCGTATTCCGTTATCGGTAATTCAATATCGGTACCGGGTGCGTACCGTAGTTCCTTTACTGTTTCCAAATCGATTGCTGACGCAGTAAATGCGAGAGCACTCAGTGTCATTGTTATAACTGCTGTAATTGTCTTTTTCATTGCTCTTACTCCAACTGAGTTATTAGATAATGCCTTTGGCCTTTAACCACTTGTGAACGTCTTTTGCTGGCGCCGCAATATTACCGTCAGGGATGCCAAGTATGACTTGCGGCTTCCCACTGCTGCCTTCAGTGTCAATCCCTTTAATGACATGCTCAATGCCATGCTTAAAAAAGAGCATGCCGTAATACTCAGGCTTAAACTTATGCTTAGCACCTTTACCTTCGATAAGGTCTGCAGCGAACCGGTCGTATCCAAGCGGATGCGATGCGGAAAACTTCATGGTGACATCTTGCTGGAAGGTAGCTTCGTCAGTGAATGTATCCATCACATAAGAGACGAACAGGCCATGCTCTTTCGCCTTTTCAGCGGCATGCTGATAAAGAGAATGCTGGATGTCTTCGCTCATATCTCGGGTTATTTCACGCGCCATACCATTATCCGCTGTTAGGTATTTAGCGTTTTTCTTTTCTTTTAATGCTTCACCAACGCTTTGCTGCGTTTGTTGCTCTTTGCTAAATGAAACTACTGTCATATCTCGTGCGGCTTGGGTCATTTTCTGGTCCTGGTTTTATTAAGTTGAATTTACATTTTGAGCCGAGCGATAAACTGCTCAGCTGCCGTATCAGATTGAAGACTGTTGCTGCCAACTTCACGGCTGTAATCACTGCGTTTGTCGATGACATGACAGTGATCTTCAATATGTTCAATAAAGGGTAGTGGGGTGTGGCATTTCGTTTCGCCATTTATAAAGCGTGTCGCAGACGTTGTAATGGCTAGGTTGTTCTCAGCACGGGTGATTGCGACGTAAAAGTTTCGCCCTTCTTCGTTATAATCAGCGGGAGCTGGGTTTTCGTCTCGCCAATACGCCTGAGATTCAGCGCCAATGACATACGTCTTATCAAACTGAAGGCCCTTAGAGGCGTGATTTGTCATCAGTTTTACGGTTGCTTTTTTGCGCTCTGGTTGAGCTTCAGCACGTAGCGTTAATTCGTCCAGCGCCTCATTCAAAGACAGTCCTTTTTTGAGCTGATCAGAAAATATCTTTAGGACACTTCGTACATTCTGACGACGACCTTCGATGCGATCATAAAGCTCTTCACTGGTACCGCCTTTTTTCTCTATGGCTTTCCTGTCTGCGCTCTCGGTGCGATCCCAAATGTAGTCTTCATATAAGCCATGCAGCACATCGACAAATGCATCCCGATTCAGCGTTCTGGCATAGTCACGCATCTTCTGCATTAAATCTTGTTTCGACCCTGTAAGGTCAATACTCAACCCTTTATCAATAAGAGGCTTTAATAAGGCTTCATCAATCGCTTGGTACTGGTCTATTGTCGGATCAACAAGCTTTAAGTTGTCTTTTATCAACTTGAAGCGCTGCAAAAACGGCGCGACCGTCTGGCTTTTCACGGTTGGCCGACCGCTTTTAGGGTAAGCCAGTTGCTCTAGCTGAAAGTACGGCCGCACGCCTTCTTTCTGGGCTTTTCGTCGGGCAGTTAATGGTGTTAAAGGAAGGCTGGAGTTTTCCAGTATCCGATAGAGCGCCAAGTCGTCATTCTCACGCACCGTGAACCGGATGACTGACATCATATCCCGAACTTCTTTTTTCTCCCAAAAGCTTGTATCACCGATAATGTCGTATGACAGGTCTCGGGATAACAACTCCGCCTCGATACTCGCCCGAAGTGCGCGGGAACGGTACAAAATAGCCGTCTGGCTTACATCATCGCCATTGTCGATTTGCGCTTGTATTTGGTCAACAATCCAAGTGGCTTCTTCTTCCTCAGTTTCAAAATGCGCAATGACTGGTTTATCACCTGGCTTCGGCTCCGGGGTGTTCAATTGCCCTTCAGTGATTTGCTCTTCCATTTCTTTGGCGAGCGCGTTGGTTGCAGTTAAGAGAGCATCGGTGCTTCGATAGTTTGTCGTGAGAACCACATCTTGAATGTCGGGGTATTGCTTATGCATTTCTGACATCAACCTGACATCAGCTTTACGAAAGCCATAAATCGACTGGCGAGTATCACCGACGGTAAATATATTAGGTGTGCCGTTACCTGCAGCGGCAATGGTATTAATGACATTGTACTGAACTTGGTTAGTGTCCTGGTATTCGTCCAATGAGAAATATTCAAAGGCACGATTAAGCCGGCGCGTAAGCTCTTCATCACTTTGTAAAAGCTTTTGAGCATGAACGAGTACATCGTCAAAGTCGATACCTTCATTTCTCACACACGCCTCGGTATAACCTTTCCAGACCACTCGGGCTTTAAACATGGGTAACAGTTTGTTGTTCTTATCGAGTGCGGTCTTGATGGTGCGCTCGGCTTCGTCAGCCGTGTAGTTATTTTTCGCCATATCGCGAATTTCATAAACAAACTGATTCCAGGCATCTTTAAGCTCCTGGTCTTGGCTGTACTGCGCAAGTAGGTCTTTTTCTGTGTATCCCTGAGCCCGCCAGCCGGACATCCACTGCAGCATGCCTTTTTTATTAATGTCTTGTGTCTCGATAATCAATTGTGCGTGTGCTGGAAGCCCTTTTATGGTCTGGTCCATCAGTCGCTTAGAATCATTGTCATCGAGAATAATGAAGCCATCTTTATAACCGAGCTGTTTAAAGTACTCGTGCTGCTGATTGGGCTTTAAAATTTTCTGGATAAAGAAACTGTGATAGGTGCCGGCAAACACGCGGTAGCCTATTTCACCGGCTTGCTGGGCGATGCGGTCACGCATTTCGTCAGCGGCTTTGTTGGTGAACGTCAATGCAACAATGCGATCCGGCTCGACCCCTTGCTCCAGCATGTAGGCAACACGGGCAGTCTTCATTGCGGTTTTACCGGTTCCCGGACCCGCAATAGCGCGTATTACGCCGTTAATTTTGGTTGCTGCCTCTTTTTGCTGGGGGTTTAAGTGGTCAATAGCCGACATAAAAAACCTTGATATAGTAGCCTCTGCACGATTACAATGATTGTATATTTAAACGACTTAAGATCCAATTTTTTATGACTAAAAAAGATCAAGGTAAGCAGTGGATACGGAAAATGGTAGATTATTGTGCTACCAAAGATGAGAAGACGTTTCAGGTGTTCCTACGCGATGGTACCGGCTCTGTTTACGCAACAGCGTCGCCAAGGCCTAAAACAGATACATTTGGGTATGAACTATCCGAAAAAGAGGCTAAGGCGTTAATTGAGTCCGTATTCAGCCTGACAACCGCCTATCAGTTAGATAAAGCTCAGTCATTCGAAGAAAACCCGTTTTGGCGTACTGATATTCGTCGCAATGTTGTCGGGCCATACGGGTTGCATGTTGGAATTGTGAGTAATTCACCGGGGCGCTGGATCTTGAGCGTTACAGCGACATTAACCACCGACGAAGTGAAAGAAGTTAAAGAAGCTTGCGAAAAGGCGCATTACGGCTCAACAGAAGAAGCACTTAAAGAAGCACAAGCAATGGGTTGGGTGTAGATTAATGGCCACTCTTCGTGTTCACGACAAAAAGGGCAATGTTATCACGGCACCGCTTGACCCAAGTGCAGAGCGCCGCACGTTGCTTAGTGAACTTCACCGAATGGGGCAGCAAATGATAGGGCAGTGCGGTGGTCACGGTATTTGCGGACAGTGCCAAGTCACCATTAATAGTGGCTCAACGCATGATGTTCAAGAGCCGATGGCGCCGCCACGAGGCGAGCGGAAGATGGCTTGCTGTGTAACCCCTGATCCGTCCGGTGGTGATCTCGATGTCACGTTAGAGCGAGCCTCTATCATACCCACGACTCCGAAACCTTAATTCGCCTATATTAGAAGCTGCGTTGTATCACTTATGTCCTTTGTACACTCACCACTATCCAGTAACACCTTTTCACAATCGTTATTTGCAATGGCTAAGGCTTTTGGCTCTACAACCGTCTACGTCCGGTTAAAGCAGGATGCCGAAAGCCTGTATGATGTGTTTGTAATTGACCCGGTATTTGGTGGAGAGTCATTGATTGGGCGAATACCGGGGAAAACATTTTTTGTGGAAATGCGTCATGCCGGCGTCGAACTTAAATCAGCAAAACCAGCATCACACCTCAGATTTAGAACCGCCTGGAAAGACGGGGAGAGGCACCAGGCCAGGGTGAGTTATGCACCATCTAATTTGAGAGAAAGACGCCAAGGTGTTTTGGGAATTGTCACATTTGATTCAATGAAAACCTATCAGAAAAAACAGTTCCAGAGTTTTTTACTGTCCAGTTTTGGTTAATGCCTGAGTCATTATCATCGAAGATAAGTTATCATCAACGATAAGAGCCTAGCTTTAAGGAAAGAGCTTTAAATGAGAATAGTGTTGATTTCAGGAGCCGGTCTGTCATCCACCTCTGGTGCTCCGACGTTTAATGAAATAGTGGGACACCCGTTATATGAAGCTTTCACAAAAGCCGATAATGATACTGCTCTTGAAGTAGCGCAACAAATTGCTGAAGAGCTTGATGCATTTAAACCAAATAGAGTGCATCGTGAATGTGTATTAATTGAGGACGTTTGCCGACACCTAAGTGTTCCCTTTACTCATTACACACTTAACATAGACACCTTGATTGAACGAGCAAATGGTAATTGCACCCACGTCTATGGAAGCGCACAGTCGCCATCCACCCTTGTGAAATACCGATTTATGCCGCAAGTCGATTTGACTGCTTGCGATTGGCAACCTGGTGACATTGTTGTATTTCTTGGCGTTAGTGAACATGGTTTGCCGCTGGCTCATATTGAATCAGCTATCGACAGCGCAGGCGGTGCTGTATTTCATTACAACTTAGAATACAGAGACAGCTTGGTTGGCAACCAAATAGTCGGTGACTTGATTGATTCCTTTTGTTGTTCGGAGGTTTTAAGGCATATTCCGCTGCCAATAAGCATCGCTGATAATATCGATGGCCTTGGTACCAATATTGAATTTGCCGAGTTCTCAGTTGGTGGCAACCATTATGAAATCTTCTTCACGCCGGCTGACTTAATGACGGTCAATGATGATATGCTAGAAGCAGGCAGGCATGCTCTTGACATCCAAGACTCTAGCCGTTTGTTTGAGGTCAAATTCGACTTATCTAAAAATCTTCAGCAACGCACATACTTTAAGAGACCACCGAACAACTTAGGTGTGAAGAAAATGAATGTTTTAGGCCAGATTTTATTGGCTTACATTTCTTCACATTATGCCTGCAGCGAAACGCAGCCATCGATGTATGTTGCGGAAGCTCAGTACCCTAAATTAAATGGATTCTATAAGAAGCTTGCTAACTCTGATGGAGTTAAGTTAAGATGGGCGCACACATTGATAGATAATCCCTACAACAGCAATTCTGGAGATTTTTATGCCTTCAAGCCAAAACCGTAATCAGTCTGATCGGAAAGCTTCTGGTTTGCGCATGCTTCATGAGGCCGTCACCAGAGCCAAAAAAGAGGGGCGAGTGCGGACAAAGACTCGCGCATCAATTGCATAATATTATAATCGCATCTAAAAAGCCGGCATTTAGCCGGCTTTTTTTGTTTGGTGTTTATGTCCTGATAGTTCAGCTCTTATTTACCGGGATAAGGGATTGCTCCAACAGTCTTACTTTTCGCAGTGTCGCCCGCAGCTTTTTCCGGTAACGTTTATGCGTCCACGCTTTGCATAACGGCCAAGTCGCCATATCTCTTGCAATTTGCAGATTGTTTAAATCGTACTGCAGGTAGCCCGCTAATATTTCACGCTTATTGAGGGCGTTTTTGGTCAGCCGACCATTTCGGTAGTGAACCCTTGTCATCATTAGGATGTTGGCCAGCCTCTGCTTGAGAAGAGCTGGCGCTTTTGGGGTACTATCGACCAAATCCGACTCCGGGACTTTCCACTGGCTCGTGTCTATCGCTTATTGACTGCGTATTATCGGCGGCTTTTTCAGGCGACCGCTCTAATTTATGCATTTCAAAAAGGGCAGTGGTTAACTCAACGCCATGCTCGGTACCGTAATGCACTTTGACCAGCTCACTGAATTCGGCTTTTTGTTTCGGTGTTAAATCATCCGGCGTAGTAACCCCTTCTCTACGCAGCTCTTTATCCAGCTTATTCATTAGATGCTCATTCACTTTATCCTGGTACCCAGGGTATTTTTGAATCAGTGATTGATTAGCGGTCGCGGCAACGGCAAGACTCGCACCATAGAGTGACATGCCGGCAGCAGCGGCTGTCGTCACACCGATTTCCGTTAAATACTCCGCCAATAAGGGGTTGCCTTCAAGTGCGCCGTACATGGCCATGGTGCCACCAATCATTGTGACAGCCGAGTTAAAGTATTTACCCATTGTGTCAGAATCATAATTAGCCATACGCTGAAGGCTTCGGCGAAAGGCTGACTTCATTCCTTTGGCAAGCCCTTCCAGCTCATTATCGATAGCGTCATCATTGAGTTCAAGGGCATCATCCGGTGCGTCTACCTTGTTTTGGTTTTGAATTGAACCGTTATCAATGGTCTTATACACACTTTTTTCAGCCATATCCCAGGTCATCACGTCGTTAGCGCTGCACTGATAATGATTGAAAGATTTGTCCGTGGACAGTGACTCACTGACCGCATGCGCCAGCGTTGTCATCTGCTCAGTATCAGAGCTGGCTTTGAATCGTTGCCGATTAACAAACAGAGCGCTTCTGTTGTCGTTTAACGTGATCAAATCTACGGTGTTATTCATGGTGCTCTCCAGAGACAAGGTGTGTATTAGTTATCAGCTCGTCGTGTTTTTTGTTCACCAAGTCAATAGCTCTATCAATGTTGCTATTACTTAATGGCTGTTTTTCAATGTCTGTTAATTGCGTCTTTTCGTTGTCATTTAACAGTAAATACGTGTTAAAGAAGCTTAAGAGTTTCATGCGAGCAAACTGCAGGCTGTAATCAGGCAGTGGGGCGCACGCTTTTACTAAAGCATCATTCAGAGTGGCGTTGTCATAAGCTTCTATTAGCTTCAACAGGTGAAACTGAAAATCGTTGATACTGATTAAGAACTGCTCAGGCATCAATTGGTATGTTTGATAGAAGCAGCGGTCGATAATATCCGTCAGCTGCTGCACTTTGGGGTATGCTTTTCTTATGTAGTGCTGCCCAAGTCGAACGGTCGGGCACAAGTGAATGAGCCTGGTGAGGTTTTCGTTCTGCAGAGTGTTAAGCTGCCGGTTGTTATGGTGCTTAATGTTCGCAACGCGCCTATCAAGTTGTTTACCGATGGTGCTGAATTGCACCATCTGTCCGCGCTTGGTCAGTGAAATGTTGTTGATGAATGATTGCAGAAGGCCCAAATCGTCATCGAGCATTTTTAACGTGTGGGCATTGGCATTTTCAATAATGGCCAGGCTATTGCGGGCGATGAACAAACAGCAATTTTGCTGATGACACAGCATGTTAATGGCGGACGCGGATTGACGCTCCAAATAGTACATGGTTTCGGCGACATCCGTGAGCCCTAGTAGGGTCTGCTCGACTCTATCAAGCATGGTGAGCGCCAGCGGCGGCCGTTGACCGGTCATGCCGAGTGACCCCCGCTAACCAGTGACAAATGAGATCCTTCGTATTCATCGCCATCATCGTTTTCATCATCACCGAGCCCCAGAGGTGGATGATCGTCTAGGTTATCAGGCAGTGGCGGCTCTTCCAGTGGCGTATTTTGCGATGGCGCGTCTTGCGTACCGTTTTGTCTGGCGACGTTTTGCGCCTGCTGATCTGGTGTCAGTTCGTGCGCGGGCCCTAAATCAAGCTCCGGCTCTTCGTCATAGAGATTCGTACTAATGTCATTTTCGGCGCCAGCGCTATGATCAGTAGTGTCGTTCATACCGAAGTTACCTTGTGAAAGCTCTGGCGTCGGCTTATCTTTCACCATTGGATCGTCGATGTTGTAGGCTTTCGCCAGCTCAAACAGATCGGCAATGGATTTATCGAGCGAGTCTAAATGCGCGTAGGCCTGCTCCGCGATTGAGTCATCAACGGCGTTGGCTTGCGCTGCTTCCTTATCGTCATCGAGCAGCTTCCATTTGGACAGAGTTTGTTTGCCATCGATGGTGTACGAGGCATAACCAAAGCGTGTTTTGGTGAAAAGTCCAATTTTAGCAACTTCAAAACCGTCTTCTTTAATGAGCATCTGGAGGTTGTCAGACTCTTCGAGCACGACATTATTGGCGTTGACACTCTCATTTTCCGGACCGGTCAGTTTAACGCTTTCACCGAACAAAAGTGGCTCCACGCTTTTCTGAGTAAAGGCTTTGGTGAAAAGCTGCGTCAGCGTTTGGTCGTTCCAGTTCGGCGCAAAGCCAGGCAAGTACCGAAACGTACTGTGCTCCCCGCGAAGATCACTATTGGCAATTTCTACAATCAGCGGTTTGTTTTCGCTCCAGTAAAGTCGGTTCTTTTTCATGTCGAGTGCGCCGCCAATGCGTTTTTTCTCGGGCGGGTAGTGGGGCGCCAGTTTCATTCGCAACTGCTCTTTGGCTTCACGAACCTGAGTGCCTTTGGGCGGCTCGCCGTGTTGCGCCTCGTACTTGGCTTTCCAGCGCTCGACGTTTTCTTTGATGATGTCTTTGGGGACTTTGCGCTTCTGATGAAGGATATTAAAGACGAGAAACCGGTCTTTCACGAGCACACTCATTTGATCGTCGATTGCGCCGGGAGGCGCTATAAAGCCAACGTGCTCCTCGATGCGCTTATCAAGCTCGGGAAGATGAGGGGCTTGCTCAATGTTTTCCTGCAGTTGCTGTACGCTGGGAAGCGTTCCAATGATCGAATAACAGCACCAATTTTTCGGGTGAAACATAGGGTTTCTCGCACCAATAAAGAATGGTGAATAATATATAACAAAATATAAAATACCTCAAACAACGCTCTATATACACTACCCCAATAGGCACTACCCATAGACGTTGTGTTTTGCCCTCGTTTCCGGCCCCACTCGAACCGGGTAATTGACCCTATTTTATAACCTTCTTATGTCGTCTTTCCTCAGACAATAAAAAAGCCCTTCGCCCAGAAGGGCGAAGGGCAACTGGTTGCTACTTACTTTATTGTTATCGCTTTATTATTCGTAGTCGGTGACTTTAATGCCAACCTGACCGTTTCTGGCCACTGTAAATTCTAATTGCGGCGAAAATATCCGTGTGAACGGGTTAACGGTCTCAGGTAACAATATCAATTGGTCATCATTCATGCCACTGTCATCTTTTAAAAAGCCTAAGCGACCTAATTTTAATGACTGTATTAATAACTGTAAGACCGCTAATCTCATACTGCCGCCGTCAGAGGTCTTATTCGTTAACATTGGGTAACTGAAACGCATACGTACAATGGTTTCATTGTCTTTGAATTCAACCTGACATAAATGGATAACGGTTGATTCAAATTGGATCCGGTAATTGTATTGCCACCGCCTTGGGGAAGAGCCAACCACCGAAACTTTGTCGGCTTTTATTTGTGCCTCAAAGGTTACGGCCAGATGGTCGGCAAACGCTTGAGGCGTTGCCGGCAAGGCAATGCTATCGACAATTGAGCTGTTGTCGTTTTTGGTATTGGTTACGGTAGATTGTTTGGCAGCGTCGTCTTTTGTCGTTGCCGTATTTGTATCCGCCGTCATTTCCTGACGCTCTTCAACGTGTGACGTTACCGATTCTTCGGTAACGTCTTGAATCTTCGCTTTATCGCTTTCCATTAATGTCGAAAAGTCGTCGTCATTATCACTGGTGCTGGCGCTTTTATTGACATCCACCAATGATGAGTCAATGACATCCGTTTGTGTGTCGGCATCGTCCTGGGTGAATGCCATCATGTCGTCAAATGGATCGTAATCAGCAACTTGTTCGTCTATCATAATTTAACCTTGTCAAATGTAGGCATCGTTAATAGACTATCATAAATTATTTTTATCATGTAGAGATCATGTCAAAAGCTGAAACTAAAAGACCAGGTTACGCTTACTATAACGTTAACGCACATAAAAAGAAGTTGTCGGATAAAATGCCGTTATCGCGCCAGGATGTACTTCAACTTGCGGCGTATACATTATTAGATCGTTCACAATTAATCATGTGTCTGCATAAAATCAGTCGCGTACAGTACATGCAGTATCGCAAACGCATCTTATCCGTCCTTGATAATATGGTCGTTGACGGTCAGCTGCATTTTTTTATTACGTCTGACGATCATATCGAGACGTTGGCATTACCTTCAAAAGTTATCGAGCGAGAGTTAGCCATCACTCAAATTATCCGTGTGATCAGTAATAAACGTCGGCTGAAACATTTATTGGAAAAATTTGGGCGTAATTCATTAAAAACCGTCGCTAACAATTTGTTTGGGGCCATTGAGACGCTTGATAACGAATACAGCAATGACAGCCAGGTGATTTTCGACAACAAAGAAACATTGCAAAAACAATTAATTAAGGCGTTATCAACGTAAATTTGTGTAAAGCGTCTTGATCTAAACGTTAGCAATCCTCATATTCACCATCGAGTTTATAGCTCACAATTACTGTTTGTTTACTTTCGCCCATAACGCCTCTGCGTTATGGGCTTTTTTATGGCAATAAGACAGGGCAGGGCAGACTAAACAGGTCGGTTTCTCGATGGTCAGGGCGACCGCTCTTATCTTGGCTTAATGGGTAGTGTATATACAGGAAGTGCCCATACCTACCCTTTTATGTCGCCTTTTTTGCTTTTTTTCATTTTGGGCGTAAAATAAACCTATTCGCTTTATTTACTGGCTTTGGGCTCAATTACTATGCTGAATGAACACCCCGCCGACACAATGCGTGAAGACGTACTGCAACCGTTAATGAGGGATCTCGTTGCCACCATGGAAGTGGTTGGCAATATTCCGCAATTAACGGCGTCGGAGCGCGAGCAATTATCCAATCAGCTGGCGCTATGCCAGGTGAACCTTTCCTGCTTTGAGCATCTGCTTATCGTTCAAGGCGAACTTGATCAGTTTCAAGAGCGTGATTTAAAGGTGTCTGTATCTTCGACGTCCACCATTATCGCGAACATTCAAATGTTCGACCGCAAGATCAAAGAGCACTGGGATAACCTGAACCCCGGTCATGAAACCGCTGCCGATAAGGAGGTCATTAACCAATGAGCCAGCTAACCCCTAAAAACCTGATTGATAACAACCAGGCGCTCGTTAATCGCGACATCCTGCCGTCGCTTATCCGGCAAATGGAAGCCATTAACCCGGTGCTTTCTCAATTTACGCGCACCGCGTTCGATCCACAGAATGCCGAGCACGTTAAAGCGTACCTCAATACCGCTTCTGAAGTGTTTCCGATTGAAGCGCTCGCAAGCATGTTCGATGACAATATTGCCAAAGAGCAAGCGCCTGCAGCGGCAAACCGACCGGCTGACTTTGCGGTACCCATGAATGTCACTCCGGATGCTGAGAAAGAGCAGGCCAATACTCAGGACCTAGACAATTCGTATGATATGGGTCGAGGGCGCTAAGGTATGTTCAAGCCCGGAGAAACATTTATTGAAATACTGCTCCATGAACGGCGCCTAAAAACCTACACCAGCGAACTATCACTGGAGGAGCTGTCAGAAGCGATTCAGAAATTAACGCGGGTATTTGAGCAGCGACAAAAAGAAGCGAGTGAAAAAGAACTCGCCGCTCAGCGTAAGCGCCAACATATCGAAGAAATACAACGATTCATTAAAGATAACGGGCTTGATCCGGCTGATGTTGTCAGCGAGCTGGGCGGCGGTACCGCCCACGGCTCTCGCTCCAGTAAGTCAGCCCCGGCCAAGTACGCTTGCACCGATGAATATGGCAATGTGGTCACTTGGAGCGGAAAAGGGCGTCGCCCGAAAGCCTTCAATGATAAAATAGAGGCTGGCGCAAAGATTGAAGACTTTAAGCTACCTAATTAAATTGAAGCGATAAGAGCGCTGATAATAATGCCGGATAACAATAAGTAGCCGAACAACTGCAAATGAAAGCGTCGCATTATTCCTCCTCTTATTCTGTTTGTTGGTCTACTGTCGCTGTCTTATCATCATCCGGTAAGGGCAGCGATTCCAATAAAGGTCGTAACTTACTGAGTTTGGAGCTCTCCAAGCGTACTTTTAACACATCACCTTTAACAAACGTGGGCTTATCCAGAACAAAGCCGGCAATTTCCAATGCATCACAAAACGCAATGTATGTTGCCGGAAAATACGACATGAAGCTCAGCACTAACCCATTATCGTTTATGGCGCCATCGCTGGTGATATTGTCAAATTCATTGTCTTTAACCAGAACCATGCCATAAGTCGTTACTTTCTTTGATTGAGCCGATGAGAGCTCAATTTTCGGTTCAGCTTCCGGCGTTTCATAAATCAGGTACCCGCTTTTATGAAGATCCGATAAGGCATTATCTAAGCGCTTTTTGTCACTCCATTGTTTAGAGTTATTCGCATAGGTGCGAATATTTTTCAGCCGGCGCTCCATGGCCACCAAATTCGCACCGAACTTCTTAGTTCCCAAGCTTAACCCCTGGTAAAAAAACTGTTGAACACCGGGCTTACCCAGCTGTCCTTTCACCCATTGCCGGATAAAATTGGCACGCTCACTTATGTCCTGCGATACGCCCGCCATCATTTCAGCAATCCGCATCGTGTTGTATATCGAAAGCTCATTCATACCGACGCGGGCAATCTGTCGATTTTGTACCGCCATTTGACCCCCTATTCATTGAAAATGGTTAATAAACGCACCAAAAAGGATGCGTTTAACAATAAAGTCGTTTAGGATAAAAAACATTATACACTACTTTCTGCACGATGCGGTGTTAGAGGCAATTATGAAAGCGCCGATAAGACAATTAAACGATTTTGAATTCTTGATAGCCAATTTCGATTCTGCCATGCGACGTGAATACGTGCTCGATACCTTACCACCCGAGATGCAGGACTTAACGCAGGGCGGCTGTCTAGCCTTGGCTCAAGCTCTAACTGAACAGTCGCACCGGGCATTCACAGGCGAGCATAAGCACGCCTGGTTGAGCAACGCTCAGATAGCAGTCGTCCGGGCAAATGGTGTTGCCCAACACTTCACGACGCAATTTAACCTATCGAAGATGCCACTCTATGCATGCGGTTACGGAGTTAACCAGGATTTTATGCTGAAGCAGAAACTTTCGCGGGACATGCACATGGCCACTGACGTTGCCAAAATATCTATTGAGCCTGTCACAGCAAAACACGCTCAATATATCGCTTCGCAAGCGGAGATTCCGGTACCAACCAGAGATCAGCAAATGGAACTGAGCAAACGTCTTTATCACGCACTGTTAAATGCACCGAGAAAGGCCTTGTATTTGGTGTCAGACGCCCCTTTGTTTGATACGCACGAGATCGCTCCGGACGCAAAACCTTACACGGCCGAAACAAAGGCGGCCAAAGCCATTGCCCGTGAACAACGTAAAGAAGCCGCTTCCGGCATCACACCCGATGAGCAAACACCGAAGTACATTATAACGCTTGGAATTCCCGAGGGCTCAGACATTACATTGAACTACGATAAAGATGGAATGCTTGAAAGCGCCAGCAATCTATCACAGGCAGTCCATTTAGGTGGTTATGAGCTCTCTCCCCAGGGCGGCGTCCAGAAGATGACGGCTTCAGACTTTGCTTTATTAAGTGAAGAGCAGGGCGCAGACAACCTATTTCTGGAAGCTCAGGCAATGACTCGATAACTAAAAACGTCTACGTTTTATGGGGTGTTTGCGGTTTTACTTGATTCAGTTTTTTACGATGCGCGTAAAACAATATAGCCGCAAATACTCCGCCCAATCCCCAGTTAACGACATCCTGAAGCCCTAAGCGGCGCTCACTTTGTAGGGCCACCTGTTTGCTTGCGATGCGCTGCTGCGTCACTTCCTTATTACTAGGTGGTGTTTCAAGTGGCTCTTGTTTACCTGGTGACATTGGTTGACAGTATTGTGTATTTGCCTGGCAGTAGAAGTGATTGTTGACGTGCATCCGGTATTGATGCTCGTTCATCGTAAATTCCGGCACTGATACCCGGATAACACCCCATACCGCACTCGGTACCGCTATGAGTAAATAGATTATCGCTACCACCAACACAATCACCGTGTAGGTATAAACAAATTTCTCTTTCATAACGGTACCTCTGAGTTAATTTAATGTGTCTTATCGATGAGATAGTCATCCAGAGAATGACCATCATCGATGGCTTCTTTCAATGCATTGGGCATACGACCTTGCCCGGTCCATGTTTTTGCTTCACCGGAGGATAAGGTTATTTTGTATTTAGGCGGCAATTTGCGATACGTCTTCGTTTCTTTGCCCTGGGCGAGCTCAGGCATAATATCCTCTAATGAAAGCCCCAGCTCTGCCGCTTTCTCTTTTAGCTCCCTAATTCTTTCTTGCTTAGCGGCGGCTTCCATTTCAGCTTGCTTCTCTTCTTCCAGGCGCTCAGCATGGATTGCATTAAGCTTCTCAATTATTTCGGCAATTTCAACGGATGTTAAAGAGCGAACTCGGGCCGCCAATCGTTTTTTATGCTGAATAATACTTAAAAACTCACTCATATACTTACACTCCCACTGTAGTTTTACTCTATTTTAAGCGCTTCTCTTATTTTTAGTTCGCTTAATTTGGACTGCTTCTTCTCAGCTCTTAATGCATGAATATGCTTTAAAACTTCGACCGTAACCTTAACTTCTTTTTTTGCAGCATGCTTAAGTGTTAAATTCGCTAATCTCTCAACTTTTTCTGCAGAAGACAGCGTTTGTTTGATTAGGGCAGCACGAACGTCGCTTCTGTAGCTTTCCACTTCTTTAAAAAGTCTTGGTGACACTCCGATTTCTACAATCTTTCTGCATGCTGCAACCTCCAGACTGACCGGCTCACAATCATCAATGTTAGCCTCTAAAATGAGCTGGCTTTGCTGGGAGGTGTTTATATTAACCATGATTACAGTAATTACAAATAAAGATGCAATTAGAATTACTATACCTTTAAAGCCAAATACTGCTTTTATTATTGAATACATAAGCGCCTCCATGCCTTTTGATACGATCCATTATACATCGGCTAGTTAAATCATGTGGCGTTTACTTTTCTATCTCGTATTGCCCGAATAGTAAATGAACAAGACGTTGGCCTGATATGATTTGAATATAGTCAGAATTCTGTGCTGATACCCTACTTTGAGTGCCGGTTCTTCCAGTATGGATAAAAAGACCAGGTAAGTTATGCCGGCGACAAATATGGATAAAGTCATTGATATGTTGACGGCTAATATGACTCTTATAGCGTTTAGCTTGAATTAAATACCATTTACCATCGATTTTCACTTTCCCATCAACACCGCCATCCCCGGTGTAACGACTATTCCGCTTAATTTTAAATCCCGCATCTTCAAAAGCGGTTAATAGCAACTCTTCAAATACAAATGGATTTAGTTTGCGTAAATAACTAATTATTTGCGGGAAACCATCAATTTTTCTTACGGTGGAAAGTGCTCGTTTGGAATACTTTATAAATCTGCGGTGACGAGAAGGGAACCTGGCTAAAAAACCAAAGAGGAGTGCAATACAAGCGGCGCCAATTAATAATAGGGTGGCGTTATTTTTTAAAAAGGAAAAGAAGCTAGGGAGCGTTTCAAACAGAAGCATAGAAGAAGGGGGTTAGGCAGCCAATACACATTGACTGCCCAATAAATTACCAGTGATACGCTGCGGATACAAACCAGGCACTTAGCGTGTCTGATTCAAAGCCATCCATATAACTCACACCCAAGCTGAAGTTTTTGCTTGCATAATAACGCGCACCCAGCTCAAATTCTTGTGAATCTAGCTCTACATCAGCATGACGAACTAATGCGCTGAATTCCAAATTGTTACTTTGGCGATAGACACCACCAAGCTGCACCGAATAGCCGTTTTCACTGTAACCGTTGCTGCCGTTTGCATTTGCGTAGTTAACATCAACAAAACCGGTAAATTTGTCGCTTAATGCATGCTTATAACCAACACCAGCGAAAATCTGATTTAGATGGCCACCAAGATCATGATCGTGACGGTAGTAATCTGCCGTGAAATAAAAGTCATTAGCAAACGATTTGCGAGCGCTGATGCCGTATACGTCAGCGTCATAACCGCTTTCTACTTCAAAATAACGCGCTTCTACTCGATCAAAGTAGCTTCCTTCGTTAACTTGAGCGGTCGCAGTTGCTGCGAATGCGGTAGATGCAATAGCTACTCCAGCTAATAATTTTTTCATCGTATTAAGTCCTTATACATTGATATAAATTAATCACCTAAAAGGCCTTAACAGGATAATGCGATAATCGTGCGTTGTATATAATAAAAAATAAAATAGCGTTCAACTGACTGATTTTCGATCAATACGGCTGTTATTGGACGTTATATAATCACTTATTAAAATGTCGAGGACATTTACACTGAAAACGAATCTTGCAAGCTAGGCAGCCTTCCTTCATCCACCCTTGGGTAATCACCAAACAACCGGTCCGGCTCAATAGTAGGAACGGAATAAAACTCTTCGCGGCGAATCAAGATCCCTGATTGGTTATAGTTGTCGGTTACATCACCTTCTCTTGCAGGGGCTTGATCAGATTTGGTAGCAACATCCATTCGCGGGTGGAGGTTGCACGGGACATTATCGATGTACTTATCCGGCCAGCGAGAGGGGAATTGCGTTGATGCATACCATTTGGTTGGATCCGAGCTTACGCACGTATAGTCATCATCCAGTAAGCTATAGTGAACAACATGCTCCAAAAGAGTTTCTGCGTTAATAGCCCATCGCGTTATTACTGTGTATTTTGGTAGGCGCTCATGTTCAATAAAAATGCCGTTAATTGCTTTTCTGCCTTTCTTTTTACATGCCACATAGTAGCACTTATTTGGCATCGGCTTCCTTGTTATGACGTCTAAATTGTTTTGTAGCTTTAACCCGATTTCCGGCACTTCTATGTCCACCAGTTGAATGTCAACGTCGGTATAGCGATTATATATTTTCGGAACAATATGGTAGATCATTTTTATCTCCGATAGGGTGCTTTTAACGAGTGTCATCGAAATGCACCTACTTAACTGAAACGTTAGAGTGTGCATTACAACCTTTAAGTTCATCTTGCTTTAAACTGATTAAATGTCTTACATTCTCAATATCTCGATTAAATCCGCCAGCACCAGCGCCGGCGGTTCGACCATTACTTACAATTTGGATATAACGACGCTCAAGAGCCAACAATTCATGCTCTAAGCGCTCTTTTTTCGTCCTTTTTGATGCTTTTCTGACATCCACACTGTACCCTAAAGCGTCTGATAATAGCCTGTTAATGCGCTCTATTCGATGGTCAATAGTTTTCATTGACTATCAATCGCCTCGAACTTCCGTTTGTCATCACGCATATCGTAGGTAAGGGTGGTTTCAACATTCTCATGACCCATTAAGTCGCGTACCGTAAAAGCGTCCGCGCCATTTGCTAACAGCCTGGTAGCAAATGTTCGGCGAAAATCATGCGTATTAACGCTGTCAATTCCGGCTTTTTTGCAGCTTTGCGTAATGATGTAATCAATACCAGACGGTGTTAAACCCGCTATTTCACCAGTAAAATCATCAACGACAAACTGACCGCCTTTGCGCAATTGGGTGAACAAAGGGCCTTCCAATTCGCCCCGGTGCAAATCGATCCAGTCGCAGATTGCATTTTCCGTATTCTCGTTCATCGGCACCCGGCGCTGTTTTGCGCCTTTGCCATCAACAATCAGCTCTCTATTCGCAAAGTCTAGTGAGGCGGGAAACATCAGTCGGGTAACTTCGTCTACCCGTAACCCGCAGTAACGCATAGTGTGGAATATGGCTTGATTCCTTGCGCCAGCAGGACTCTCCTGTGGGTTGACGTCGAATAGACGCTGCAAAGAGCTATCGTCAATAGTGGTGTCTTTTTTCTGGCTCTTTGCGAGTCGAATTTGAATGCTTAGGATGTCTTCAAGCAGTTCTTTCGAGACTTTATATTGAGGCGCAATTCCGGAGTGTCGGCTTGCCATTTTCATAGCACTTTTTATGGCAACCAGGTGAAGCTTTAAGGTCGTTTTTTCTCGTTGAGTATCGGTTTTCTTTTTACCTATCTGATGCCGTGTTTGGTGGTTGTTGGCTTTTTTGGTAGTCCTCAAGTATTCCAGATAACTGGATACATCGGTCATAGAGATTTTTGGCCATTCAATTGGCGGGTATTTGTATTCAACAGTACCATCTTCATGCTTGATAATAGCTTTTTCTGGCGCTTTATACCCAAGGTACCGGGCGAAAACCCACAGATACGATAGCATTGTTCTTCGGCTCGAAGGCGCTAGCTGGTTCAGGTACAGCTCAATAGGGTTTGCTAAGTTATTGTCGCTGGCTGTTATGGTCATTGTTTTACTCAGTTAAATGCATTAATACTGTCATTATATACAGCATAACTGAGTAAAACAGAAGTTTTCAAGAGTAAAATTTGGCCGTATTCTAGCGAAAGTAAAATGCTTTTATGAACTAACAATAAAGTTTGTCCACTCCGGCCTAAAATAACAATAAGGTTTGCACACTACTTTGCTAATTGCTCTCGGTACCGCCAAAACCGGTCGTTCAAATATGAGGCAAACTTGTAGCGCTGCTCAAAGGAAAGCTTACGACTATGCAATCTGTCCGGATGTTTAATAACCTTCAGCAAGCCTGTGTTATCGACATAAATCAAGCCGGCGTAACTTGGCAAGTCATCCACACTGGCAATACCTTCTTTTAATACGTACCAAAAGTTATTTACTACCATGTCGCCAGCGCTAAGCGCCTCTAATTTGAGCTTTTGGTATGGCGCCAGCTCTTTGGGGTTCATAAACCAATCTAAGTCCTGCTTGTCATCAAAATCTGGCCGTCGATGCTGAATGACTTTTTTTCTATCATTGAGAAAGTCGGCCCTTGTGAGCTTTATTTCAAATTCATCACAAAAGCCGCTTTTCCTAATCGCTAATATGTCCGCTTCATTATCTATTTGAGTCATACAGCGCGGCACCATGACGTCATAACGCTTCTGGTGGTCTTTGTCATTGCAGATGATGCTCTGAACGACCGACTCAGTAAGCTTAATCTTAGGTCTTTTTTGATGCTTTTTATTGTCTTTGTATATAAAAGCCATTCTTCTTTTGCGCCCTATCCTTGTATTCGTCAAGTATTCGGTTCTCACTCAATAAAATAGCCATTTTCTTGAGCAACCCGTATCTCAAAGGTTTTACGGCCGCCCTAACTGTTCAAGGTTTAAAATGCGTTTGATAGAGATTATCAAGCGCCTCTACGGTCGCGTCTGACATCTTTTCTCTTGTCATTGATAATCGAACTGCATCGTTAATGTGTGGGTTGTCAATTTCTGCAAGCCTACCTACAAGCTCTTGTGCATGCTCTTCGCTCATGACTTCTATACGTCCTTTTAGCGCATTGCTGAGTTGTTGTTGACTGTAATCTGGGAGAGCATTTATATCGAAAGCAGCACTTTCCAGCGCTGAAGTTAAATGTTCATGCGTATCTGGATTAACTCGGTCAGTCCAGTCGCCTATATGCACGCTATTGGTAAATACCGATTCAAAGAATCCTCCGCAATCCTGTACTCGCGGCAAAATTTCATTGAGGATGGCGTTTCCTGTATCTGGCTCATTAAGCAGCGGCACCGTTATTTCCGCTCCCAAACTTAGCTTGGAATTAATGGCATCAGGAAACTCGCGAAGAAAATCCAGCGCCTTGTCATGCGTGCAATTACTGAAAACAAACTGCACAAGATTCCTGGTCGAATATAACTCAATGCCTTGGTTGTCAGCGTCAATGTCACTCTGAACTGCGTCTTTAATAGCAGACTGATTGATACTCAGGTATTCCTTAGTCGCTTCAATTAACTGCTCTTTTAGTGTCTCATTAATTGAGTCTTTATCTAATAAATCTTTAAATGAATAACACACCATACCAATAGATGACTTTGAAACCGGCAACTTCAACAAGTCTGTTAAATGCTCAACCTGTACGGGGTCACTTGAATGACGTAAGGCAGCACAATAGATGTTTGTTGGTGAATAGGTATCACTTAGCCGCTCTATTTCACGATGACTGAGTTTCGATAACAGCTCCCTGTCTACTTCGATGTGCTCAGATTCTTGGCTCGCTATACCTGCAGTTATCAGGGCAGAAAGGTTGTTATGGTCTAAGCTTGCGCTTTTAACGGGTGACGCTGCTAATGATGACTCGATGAATGCTGTAAGCTCGCTTTCAGGCATCTTTGATGCAATTGTATTCGCAATAGGCAAAGCGGACTTGAATGACTGTCGCTGAGCCCGAATGCACTCAGGTGCTTTCAGTATGCAATCAAGCTGTTCAAGGGACTGCTGCAGGTTTTCTTGGTGGAATTCGGAATCAGGCAGTTTTTGAAGCTTTTTTAATATGCGATTAAGCTCTTTGTCATCCCTTACCATTGGCTTATATTGCGCTCTTTCGTGCTCAATCACAAAATCGAGGCTATTAAGCACTCTATGAGGCATGTTCGGGTCGATGGTTAGAAATCTACTGTTTGCTGCATCATTGATGTATGGATACACATCATCCCTTAGTACGTCGCTAATCTTTCCCTTCTTCCCAAAAAACATGCCGCCTCCTAAAATAGTCGCTAAGCAATCTGTTTAAAATTCGCAGCCCGTCAGTCAGCTCTTCTTTTCTTGTTTGCAGGGTTCGTTGCCCATATTAGCGCCATCCCCAAAATAACAGGGAACACCCCGTATAGGCGTAGCCAGCCATAAATAACGTAGAGTGTTTCGGTGATTGGGTTTTTAATTTCGCCTTGAACCAGAACCCATAGACCAAACGCAGTCAATAACACAGCCGCAACCTGAACCAGAAACGCATGCCCTTTCACCGCTCCGCCCCCACTTGCTATTCCCTTCTTATTTGTTATCGATGCTATTTAATAATAATCGTGCTTAAGCCATAATAAAACATATTATTTCAATTTACACGAAAGGGTTATAACAATGAGCGATGATTTTCCAATACTAAAAGATCAGGCGTTAACCATCTGCCGATTACAAACGAAGTTTAACCAGGGGCTTGATAAAGACTGGCCGACCAGCCCTACTCTAAAAAGAGATGACATGATGGCGGTCATTGTGGAGCTCGGCGAGCGAGCGGACCACTTAGGGTACAAATGGTGGAAAGCTCAAACTCCGGATAAAGCACAAGCGGATATGGAGCTGATTGATGTCCTTCATTTCGCTTTATCGGATATTATCGAGGTCTTGGCAATTGACGGTAATAAAGAGCCTGTAGATGCTGCCGCTGACATGCTTTATGAGGCGACCCGAAACTGTAACTCAGAGATGCAAACTGACGAGAAGTGGCTATTGCGCCTCACAGCTTATGAAGGGCGCCCGGATTTAGAGCGCCCACTTGCGTTTGGTCCTGAATCTCTGCGTACCTTAATGTCGATGCTATATAAAGCCTACGGGAACGGGCAGGAAGTTTTCGTTCATTATATTGGGAAAAATGCGCTGAATAAACTGCGCCAGCTTCGCGGCTATAAAGAAGGCACCTATATAAAAGAGTGGCAAGGCGAAGAGGATAACGAAGTAATGACACGATTGTTGATGGCTGAGCGTCACCGGTTAACAGACAGTGATGCGCTTGAAAAAGCTGTCTCAATATTAATTGATCACTATGATAAGAATATCGCTCAACAATAGAGGTCGCCAATGAATATCGCAACCCTGAAAGAGCTGCTGGTTGATGCTGTTGAATCCGGGCAAAAAGAGATAAAAACGGATGAGCGGACCATTAACCAGGTTCAAGCGATGGCTTACATTGTTAGCCAAAGCCCGAGCAATAGCGTCAATGGAGTAACCAGAGAGGAAGCAGACTCCCTTGTTGAGCTGGTCGGCCGAAACAATGAGTTATCGGGAAAGAACGCGCTTATCGCGTCTTTCATACAAGATGACACCAGAGTGGCTAGGTTATTTCACTTCATGGCACAGTCAGAGCAATCTGAGTGTGACGACGATACAGTTAAGGCCCTGGTGAACCTTATCTCTCAAGGTAGACCCCTACCCGGCTTAACGCTTTACACAGAGCTTGACCTGTTATGTCAATCGGACGCTTTAAGCGCTTATGACTATACTCAGCCTTTTATTTCCGCTATTAACGTTTTCGATGACAAAAACGAGGTCCCGGAAATGTTTCTGGCTGACCTGATGAGCAAGCTGCCCTGGGATGCGAAAGTCATTTCCAGTATCACTGATGAGCTTGGCTTGGATGAACTATATACTTGTGCCGCTAAACGTATTGCAGAGAATGTGCGAGAGCAGTCATTGGATACCAGTAGACAGCAAGATTATGCGGACTCAGTGAATATGAGGCAGTCGCTATGAACAGAGAGTATTACTTTAAAAGCAATTTGCGCAGCAAAATAGCGACGTTTGTTGATTCTAACACGCAATACTGGAGACCCGATGATGAAGCTTCCTGGGAGCTTGATGGTGATACGAAATCTTATCTGCACGCCTTCGCTCATAGCGAACACCCTAATGGCTCCGCTGCCATAGATTCTGACTGGTTAATCGATACATTCCACAAATTCGCTAAAGACCGGGATATTGAGCGCTCCAATACGTTTGAAAAATCAATGTTCATACTAACTTTTGCTTCACAGCTTGAGAAAGACCGCTACATAGACTGGCTGACCTCGCAGGATTTACGTGATAACCCCTCGTTAATTTATGTCCCGCAGGCGTTGGCTTATCCTTTCATGTGGAGTGAGCCTTCTCCTATCCATGACGGGCGCAACATCGACAAGGCTCAAGAAAACATTGAAAAAGTTGCAAAGTGGCTCATTGACCAAAAAGAGCACGCCTATATTCGTCAAGATTCACCTGATCCGGAATACTCTTCAGATAGGATGCATCAATTTAGAGATTTGGACAGCGCGGGGACAGCCCGAGAAGAAGGCTTAGCACTCTTTTTTAGTCGATGCTTAACCGGCAAGGCTCAGGAGAATAAAGAGTTAGCTTTAGAAACGGCTTTAGCGCACCCATGTATGATAACTGACCCCAGACAATTAACTGAGCTCGCCGCTCATAGCAAAGAATTTCAAGACCGAGTGGCAAACGAGCTTATTGGTGCAATCATCGATCAAGAAAGCCCCTGGGCGAACAGCTCATATCTCGCTAAAAGCAAGCTATTTAATAAGCTATTAACCGAGACGCGATTGATTCAAAACTTTACGGACGAGCAGCAAGAAGCGCTGTTTGTCAAAATGACCGCGTTACACAGCAATCATCATAATGGTGAGGTAAGCGGTGAGTATGTGGCAAAAGAGATTGCAAACATGATCCACCATGCGCCAGCAACGCCGATTCTCTCGAAGATGATTGTCAACGAACTACTGTTAACCGAAGACACCTTTGCTGATCGGTGGGACTTTGACTACATTTCTGATTGCAGCGGCAACGAAAATGAAGTTAATAACAGAGAAATATTCAAACATTACTTACTGGCACCGAATGAGTTAAAAGGCTATCTGGATTTAGCGCTTAACTTGCGCTCAGAATCGCCTCATATAACACAATGCAGCTACCTGTTTGATGCCGTATCGTTTATTGCTACAACAGAGGGCGCGTCACACCTCTTGATGGATGCTATCAATGAAAGTGACACATTATCGCTTCCGGAGCTGATTGGACGATTCAGAGCAAAAGGCCCTGTTGCTGGGTTCGGTCAGTTAGCCAACAACATAAGCCTGGCTGCGATAAACGATATAGATAACGCCTCCTCACACCTGCTTGATAATATTGAAAAGCTTGATAAAGACAGCAAACCCAAGCAGGAGAATAACGAAACGCTTGAGTTCGATTTTTCGTCATTAGAAGCAGAAGGCCTCGGTCGCTGAGGTCTTCTGCTTGGTATTACCGCTCAGGCGGTGATATTAGTGCATCAAATTTAAGATCATTGGGAGCGTGTAAACGTCATGTTGCTCTGCAGCCGTAAGCACCCCAGTATTATCAAATTTTATTTCCTTATCAAACGGTCTTAGGCCAGGGAGGTGCTGAAGCCAGTCAGTTAATTTATTGTGCGTGTCTTCGCTGAACCACTTTGGATTCGCGTAAGCTACCGCCAACCCCACAAACGTGCCATTTCTCTGCAGAGACTCTTTAGAAAACTCCCAGCCGGCGTCGTCACAAAGCTCTTTAAATAAAAGAGTGAACTTTATGGCTTTTTTACTCCATATATCGGCATTGCTAAAAACTTCATTCAGCAACGCTTCACGCTCACTATTGCTGAGCCCTGGTTTTTCAAAAATTGTACTTAAAATCATTACAAACCTCTTCTTTTATCAGTAGCGCTTATTGCGCGAATTTATAATCTATTATGCGAATTTACGCTAATTACTATTCAGGAGCTGCCATGTTACAACTCCATGTTTTCGGTCAGCCATTTATCCAGGTGACGACTATCCCTTCTAGTGTAAATACTGGTGGTGCTCAAATTTGAGTGTCCAAGTATCGTCTGCAGATCAAAAAGATTAACGCCCTGCTCCATTGCCCGAGTAGCGAATGAATACCTCAATTGGTGCGGTGAGAAGCATTCACCTTTTGACAGCTCCATGTCATGAAGCTGAATTTGCCGCATGAAGTAATTGACAGACTCCGGCTGCAGGTAGCTTTCGTACTCGATGGTGTCATTTGCCCGGATTCGCGGGAACATCGCACCGGGGTATGGTCCTCTGTAATCATTTATCCAGCGCTCTAGTGCCTGGACAGCCGTTGTGGTGAGTGCCACATGACGGTGCTTGTTGCCCTTCCCTTTAAAATCGAGAGACCGAGTTTCCCTGTTATACCCGTCAATGGATAGCCAGCAAATTTCACTTCGTCTTAATCCCGCGTATATGAGAACACTGAATATCGCATAGTTTCTGGCGCCAGCGGGGCCTGGCTGCCTAGCAGCGGCCGCAAGAAAATCTTTTAACTTATGACTGGCCACAGCCGGTCGCTTTTGTGGGTTAATGTCATTCGTGTGCACGGCTTTGACGGCGGACTTAATCCGGTACGCCGGATTTTCCGGCGTTAATTCACCTTCGTTAATCGCCACATTTATGACGCCTTTAACAACAGCGATGAAACTGTTAATTCCGCTATTAGAGTAGGCTTTTCCGTCTCGGCTAACGCCATTGTCAGGCTGCCCCAGTCGCGCAATCAGCATATTTACCCGGTTAACGGTCAACATTGCCCAGGGAATTGTGCCTGGCTCTTTTATATTGAAGGCACGTCTCAGGACCCGAATGCGCGATGCCGCCTGCTTTTGAGAGCGCTCGCTTTTAAGCGCATCAATATACAAACGCTCCCACTGACGATACATCGGGTTATAGACGTCCGCACCATTCAGCACATCGGCCGTTACCAGCCCGAGACCGCCGGAATCTTTCTCATGCCCTGGTCTTAACGTAAGCTCGCCCATTCTTCTGCCTATTTAAGCCTATCTAATAGTGCAATAGGCTACCGCAAAACCGATATTAAAGTTGAGTGGAAGCTGTTAATTCTGGATAAAAGTGCTCGTTTAACGGATTTAAGGCAACTAACGCTCAGTGAGTGTTAATTTTAAAAGTAATTAGGCGAGTGAGTATTTAGCGTAAAATAACCGGCTATTGTATGACGGACATAGACAATTGTTCATCCAATATACAACGAGGTAACGCTATGACAGCTGCAGTTTTGAATAAGCCCATCGACAAAGGATTTATTGAGTCAACGAAAGATCACGTATTCACCGTAGAGTTTAACGGCGAGGCTTACCAGACGGTGTACCCGGAGCCTTTAAGCGAGTTAAGTAATCTGTTTACAAGTGAAGCTGACGCCTGGTGTGAATTGATAGCGCATCGAGAGCAGCACCCTCAAGGGAAGTGCTGGCCTATTTATGGAAAAGAAACTGCGGCCCGGCATTTATGGGATAGCATAAGCAAGACTGCAACAAGTGAAGATAAGCGTCTTACCGAGCCGTTTGTTTGCTTTGGAAAAGGTACACTAACTGACCAGGTTCACCAATGGCTTGAGGCGACTTTTGGCGAGGCACCCAACAAGCTTGCGACACAGAAGTGCCCTGCTCTAACTACGGACCTCGGCATTAATGTGTCTGAAAACAGCATGATCGTAATGATTCGGTTCACATCATTGCACCCAATCGCCGTTAATGAATTCTGTGATGATGCCCAGGAAATACTGTATGACGTCATCGGCTCTACGGGACACTTTCGAGTTGCGCCAGCGCTTAAAGAGGATTTAAACGAATCCTTTATCACAGCCGTTTCCTATAAAAAGAAAAGAGCGTTCTACCCTCGTAATGACAATGAGTTGTATGCTGCTTTTTTCATAGAATCTATTGATCCGGATGTAAGTATTAACGATGAACTGCAGACATTCTCGACAGAGCTGCACGCATTCTGTGATGAGTGTCGCCTTACTGCCGAACAGGTCAATATCGATAGCATGTATTAAACCGGATAGCCTCGCTTTTGCGGGGCTTTTTGAGGCGCGGTTACAAGCTCATGAAAATCTTGTTTATTAGTCGATACACGATTACCATAGACTAAATGTTAACCGACCTTAATTGATCATGAGTGAGCCAAAACGACGCATTGATGATGCAGGTGCCTTTATACCTGGAGCCGTAAAGCACGCTTTTTCCGGGCGTGAGTCTCAAAAGCAAAGTAGCTTAAAACTAAAAGACTTATGGCCGGAGCCTAACTGGGAGCAAGCACTGACATTTGGCGGCGCCCCGGAGAACGTCCTGCTCTTTTATTGCGTCTACCACTCAATGCGCACCACTCCACCACCACACTCTAAGTTTGGTCATTACTACACGAAAGAGCAGCTGCAGGAAATGTATGTAACGGCTGTCAATAAAGCGAAAATGCTATTTCAATTTGCCATAAAGCGTAAGGATGTTATCACCAAGAGAACGTTGAAGGATGTTTGGTACCGGCAGTATGGACTTGATCCAGAGAAAATGCGCAAAAGGGACCATAATTTTTACTTTGAAGACCTGCTGCCGATTCACGCTTTGGGACGCGGTAATGGCAGAACCATAAAGCATATAACGCATTTTCTTTGGGTATACGACCACTTATTGAAGTACGGTCGTGCCATGGGCTTTCCTAGTAACATGGACGTACTAAAATACAAAATATACCCAATAGCACTTAAACATAAACGCACAAAGAGGCGGTTTTATCGTGTTGCTGAGTTCAACGGGACTCAGGCTCTCTATGTTGACGATACGGATTACACCGACGAAAAAGAAGCACTGCGTCAAGCCTATGTACTCAATCAGAAACACATGGCAGAAGCAGCGGAAACAGATGGAAAGAAAAAGCCACCTCGGGGTTTTTTCTACAAAAAATCTCGTAAAGACCTAAAACCAGGGGATCCCTCACGACTTAAACGAGACCTAACAGCCGAGGACCACATAAAATACTTTGGTTTACGTGGTCTTCAGTTTGGTAATTCTATGTCAGATGCAGAGCGCCAGCGGTGGCTAAATAACGTTGGTCTGGCTTTGCTTGATTTAGGCCGAATTATTGGGCTGTCAAAAGCTGAAATGCATGCACTGTCAGTCGGTGGCGTTGCATTTGCGTATGGAGCGCGAGGTCGTGGTCGCGCTTCAGCACACTTTGAACCGGGTCAGCGAGTTATCAATTTAACCCGACAATCAGGACCCTCTGCAATCGCTCATGAATGGGCACACTTATTCGATCACGGATTCCCTAGCCTTAACACCAACAAACAGTATGTTGATGGTGAGTTTACTTCCAGTCTTGCCTTTGGTCTCGGGGAGCACTTTCTTGACGAATTCCGAAATGTAGGGCAGCTTGAGCGCTGCATGGTTGCACTTATGAAGGATATAGAGCACTCCAACTTTTATCAGTCAGCAAGACGGATACAAGGGCAAAGTGGCGCTAAGAAAGGCTACTGGACAGCACCTGAAGAGCTATTTGCGCGAGCCTTTGAATCCTACATTGAAGATAAATTGGGTCAATTGGGCATTGTTAATGAATGGCTAGTTTTCGGAACAATCGATGTCTCGTTACCGCCTGAGCATATCGATAAAAACCCGTATCCGGAGGGCCGGGAGCGTGCTTTGTTTTTTAACCACTTTGAGCAGCTAATGCCGTTAGTAAAGCGAGCACTATTAAAACGCTTCAGTTAAACACTACGCCGACGGTTGAAATAAACTAGAAATATTAACTCCTCCTTGTTAATTGCGTTGTTTATTGTCCGTTTAACAGCCTTTGTATGATAAAACCTTGCACTATCATTTGATAGCGTTATACTTATACTATCATTTGATAGAGGTGTCGAGTCATGCATGCACAAGCATTAACGTTTGAGCCCGCTCAGTTTCGGGCAAACCACGAAGGGAAAACTGTTGAAAAAGACCAAGTAGCCTTTAATGTCGCCGTGCGTATCCTGGATTTTTGGGGATTTACAGACGCGGAGAAAGCAACGGTGCTCGGTGATATTCCAATTGCGACTTTCCGCCGGATGAAAAGCGGCAATATGCCAAGCAAACTAACGACAGATCGCCGTACCCGCGTTTCATTGATCCTTGGTATCCATAAAGCTTTACGCATTTTGTTCTTGCAGGACGCACATAAGTTAGAGTGGATAAACAATGTTAACCGGGCTTTTGGAGAAAACTCGCCCAAGGATGTCATGTTGTCAGGCTCATTAGTCGGGCTATATGAAATTCGTCGTTATTTGGACGCAGCGCGAGGCTAGTTATGGCGTTTCCTACACCACAGCTAGTTGACCAGGCAGGGATGCCATTACACCGGGTTATAGCGTCGAGCTACCCTCCAATTGATCTATTTGAGGATGTGGCCACGTTAGATGAGTTTGAGATAGCAATTGAGTATGAAGCCATTACTTCTGACCGGATGACCGATGAGCTAGGTAAAGTTCGGGCGATCAATAGAGCCGACTTGATATTTGGCCCCGGCAGTACCCCGGTAATGGCTGCATTCGCGTACCCAAACCAATATGCTCGCTTCAACACCCCTGAGCGCGGCGCCTATTATGCTGCAAACTCAATAGATGGTGCGTTAGCTGAGCATAGTTATCATTGGTTAAGTGACTTTATTGCTGATGCCCGTATAAGTGAATCAGATGAGCCTGTAATGACAGTCAGAGAGTATCGAAATGAGCTTGTTCGACCGGTTCATGACATTCGAGACTCGCGGACATACGAGTTTGCACTTCATGATACTGACTACACTGAAAGCCAACTGTTTGCAGAAACCCTGCGCGATAATGAAAGGTCTAATGGGCTTCTATACCACTCTCGACGGAGTGACGCTATTTGCGTTGCTGCATTCAAACCGGCAGTTGTAACACCCTGCACTCAGGGGCGCCATTTTCGTTACTACCATCAAAACGGGCAAGTACAGATAGACTAAACTTCCCCTATACAATAATAATCAGCTTGATAATATCGGACGTCCGTAATATAGTGTTATCTTATTATCACTATAATTTATTACTGGATGATTTATGGGTAATACTTACAATGCATTGCGCAAGCGCTTAACTAAATTCGTTATTCGCTCCTACAACAAACAAAATCACTTTTGGTTGCTATGTACAATCGTTTTTGTTGCTCTTTTAGGTTTGACTGCAGTAACTAAGATTGCGAATTCCTCCGTAGTAACCGCCGTGATTTGGCTGCCGGCATTTATTATAACTCTTCTCTCATTATCAACCTTATGGAACCCATTTCGTGCTGGGGTTCTTTTAAGTCTATTTGGCGTTACCTACTGTATTGAAACGCAGAACGTCTGGCTTGCAGTCTTACCGCTAATCGTTGGTGGTATATCGATGTATGGTTGGTATCAAATTATACAAAAACCTAATGACCGCCGCTTAGCGCGTAGAGTTCACTCAATGGAACAGTATTTAGAGAGCTAGAATTATGTACGTGAAAACGTTATCTGTTTTTATCGCCTATATCATGTCCTCACCACTTCACTGGAATATGAAAGCCGATGTAATAGAAGCGCTGGGGGCAGCCTCTTTTTATGGTAAGGCAGTAGGTATATCGATGAGCTTGCTCGCACTTACAGTCCTTTATCGACTACGCAAAGGGCCTGAGCTCACCGACAACGAAGGCTTTCAAGTGGCGTTAGCGTTTATAATGACAAGCGCACCAGGTTTCATGCTTCTGTTTGTTGAATTGGAACGATTGAAAGGTGCCCCACCGCTGTTTGGAGTTCTGGTTACTGGCGCTGTCTGCTTGTACTTTATTGTGTGCGGAGTGGCTCTTGTGAAGAAACCTCAAAACGTCGTCGCAGAGAACTAGCGCCATGCACGTAAAAACGTTGCTCGCTTTCGTTGTGTATTTTGTGACATCGCCCATGCACATAAAAGCGACAAATATCGTTGTTATCGCTATGCGGGCGGAGTCATTTTATATGGAAGTCGTGGTAGCGTCATTAATATTAGTGGCCGCCGCAACTTTTTACCGGTTATTTATTAAGGGCTCCGACATGACTGACAACGAAGGCTTTTTATTGGCGCTTTCACTAATGGTGGCCAGTTTGCCAGGCTCCGCTCTCATGTTTATTGATTTGAAAAATTTAATAAACGCGCCACCATTGCTCGGCATTCTGGTCACAGGGGTTATTTCTGCTTACTTAGTCTGTTTTGCAATAATCCTGGCAAGAAAACCTAAAACGTGTGAAAGCTAATGGTTATTGCAATAACTGAAATACGGTATGTCGATGAATAGTTACGCCACCTTAAAAGAGCGCCGCAGTAGCACCGAATGTGGTTGCCCGGAAGAAGAGTGGGAAATCGGCATGTTTAACGTGATAATTCATCTTGAACCAGATGGGCGCGGAGACATTTTTATCGACTGCGGCGACTGGGAAGATGATCGACGAGTTGAATGCTCGGGTATTGACGACTTACGAAAACAGGCAGCTGAATGGGTGTGCTCAATTCCTTGCAACCCAAATTTATGACTATTAACTCTGGGTAGTAGAATCCCCACCCTTAACATTTCGAGCTCTTGGAGGGGCAATGAGAGAAACAATGAAAAGCATTTTTTATTATATAGCCGGTATTCTTTCGATTTGGCTTGTGTATTGCGCTGGAGATATATTCTTTGAGCGTAAAGAGGATGAGATCGTCGAAGCTCGAATAGCAGCTAATTCTTTTGTTCAGGACTGTGAAAACACCAACGGGGAAATTGCGGTCGTTTCGGATGATGTAGCCTGCGTAAGAGAAGGCAGACAACTGAAATTCTTTTCTTTCAAATATGAGCCTGATGACTATTTTATCGAAGCGGTAATGAATAAAGTAACTTTTGGTTTATTGCAGAGAGTTTATGATGCCGAAATCTAAACGAACTAAAGCACAGAAAGACGCTGACAAAAATTATGAAGCAAAACGAGCGACAAGCCCTCGTTTTGGTGGTCGCTGTACGCCTGAGCAAAAAGCGCAATTAACGCGCTTGAAAGAACAACATCAGCTAGATGAGAAATCATTAATTTTCAAAGCGGTCGATTTTTTTGATGAGAATTACAAAGGTTAAATAAGTCATGTTCGACTTTTCCCATACCGGAAGCAATAGCGGTTGTCCTTACGTTTGTAGGGATGCTTATTTGGGCGGCTTACCTTATTAACGGCTTACCTCAAAAAGAAGCGTCTGCGCCGTGTACAGCCAGTCAGAATACTGACTGTCAGGAACATAAGACAGCAGCTAACGCACTGCATTGATAAACGTAACTTCCGAATTAAATTAAACTTGATATATCGGACGTCCGTGTTACAGTATGCACTGTATCTTTAAATAAAAAGAGAGTAGCTATGTTTAACCGTCAATTGTCTTTGGCTCTCTGCAGCTTCATCTTCGGAATTTTAATGTCGGGCTGCAGTAGCGTTTCTTACATAGAAATCGCGCAAGCATCTGGAGTTCACACAGAATCACTGTCTTCATATCGTACTAACTTAGAAACCCCTCCTGATGGCGAGGTAGTATTTAAGGCTTGTGCTTACCTAAAATATGGGTCTTGGTATTGCAATGAAGCCTTTTTAGAAGAGCGTTTTTTCGACAAGGCTTTTAAAGCAAAAAGAACTGTGGAATTTTATTCAGGCCTAAGCGAACATTTATCAGTGGTACTGGATTACGCTAACTCCACCGCCAAATTTACTTTCGAATTTCCCAGCTCAGATAGAGAGGCTGACTGCTCAGCAGAGATAAACTTTGCATCAATAAGTAATAAGCTACTTGAGTCCGATACAGGATGTTTTTTCGGCTACAAAAAGTCCGCTACAGGTAAGGAATAAAAATGAGATATACCGTTTTTGTTGTTACGTTTGTTACGGCCTTACTGGCTCTTTCTTTTAATGCGAGTGCTCAAGACACATGGAACGGCCTTGAAATTAAGCCTGAGCATCGCTGCTCGCCTTACGATAAAAGCTCACAATACCCATACCCTCAAAGCGTTGAGGACGATGTTGTGCGCCAAATGGGCGGCCGTGTTTACGGGCCATACACCGGGCGATTTTTTAAATCAGATCGTCAGACCGACATTGAGCATATTGTCGCCGCCTCGGAAGCCCACGATTCCGGATTATGCGCAGCGCCAGCGCATGTCAAACGTGCGTTTTCCCGAGACTTACTTAACCTGACGCTTGCCGCACCAAAAGTTAATCGTTGTGGCCCCGGTGGCAAATGCGGAAAAGATGCAGCTGAGTGGATGCCCGAGCGTAATCAATGCTGGTTCTCTTATCGCGTTATTGAGGTAAAGCAAAAGTATAACCTGAGCGTGGATAGAGCTGAGGCTGAGGCGTTGGACTCTGTTTTACGACAATGTGATAGCGTTGACATGATCATCTATGAAGACTCAAGGCAACGGAGCACAAAGAGAAAGGCGGCACCGAATCCTAATCAAGACAAAGGGGATGCATTAAGTTTATATGATGATAACAATAATGGTCGTATTACATGCGCTGAGGCGCGTCGCCATCGAATTGCCCCGGTATCAGAAGATCATCCGGCCTATCCATATATGTATGATGCAGATGGTGATGGTACCGTTTGTGAATAGAGAGCAAGCATAATACACAGTCGAGAGTTAATAATGGATCATGATTTTGAGCTGTTTAACGAAAATCTTAAAGATTTTTTGTCTCAAGCAAGAGAAGGTACGCTGACAATTCTTACCGATTTAGAGGGAGAGCGGCACCTACTATTGAATGTTGAACGAGTCAATAACTCGCTAATTTTTAGATACGGAGTCCGTGCCCCGGAAGAAGATGATGATTTAGATGCTGTAATATCTGATGAAGAAACTACAACGAATCTTGCTGCATTTGAAACTACAGTTAGCGCCTCAAGTGGTTGGAGCGCCAGCTTCAAAGGCGACTGGCTTGATGTTAAAGATGACGATGATGAGCCTTTTTCTATTCAAATAAATATCGATGAAGAAGCTTTTTTTAAAGCCGAAACAGCAGAGTTTGACCTTACAAAAAACCTTAAAAAAGGCAGCAACATAAAACCGCCACAATTGAGTGTTTGTAATGATCCTCTTAAAGAGGCGGAATCTGTAATAAAAACGTTCTTGGCTGGACACAATTTGGATAATGACATAGTGGTTATCAACGAAGACTGGTGTAGTGTTAGCCCAGCAATGAAAGTTGAATTTGAACCGGACAACATAACAATCTACACAGGAGCTTCAGCCTGGGGAAATCCGGTAGACGACTTGATTATTGCCGTTTACAAAGAGGCGATAGTCCTTGATGAAGAAAAGGAGTTTAGCTTGTCGGTCGATGGTGAAACGTTGTCACTATCTATCGAAGACGATGACTTATTAATTGTATCAAACACGGATTTCCTTAATCAGTGCGATGAGTACGACGATTACCCTGACACTATGGAATTGGAGGCGTTGAATCTTGTTATTCAAAGAGAGCTGAAAGGTGGCTTTACGCCCACAAGTGATTTTGGTCAATCCGTTAGTTTGCGTAGAGAATTTGATCTTTAACATTGTAGTCGCGTGAGCCCCCCATTCACTTGATCTGAAGGTTTGAAAATTGAAGATAACGTTCACGGCCTTATGTCTAATTACAATGGTGTGGCTCACCTCTACTTTTACGGGTAAAACGTTTTTTGACAAAGATGAAACGCTTCTTGGTGTCGATCTAAATCACAACGGCATCCGTGATGACGTCGAATCATTAATAGAAGCCGATCAAACGCTAAGTTCCGCCGGCAAGGCCATATTTATGACCGGCGCTAAAGCTTACCAAACAGCACTCAAGTCAACCACAACTCAAGCGGACAGCGACAACGATAAAGCTTCCAACCAAATGATGACCTTCATTAGTTGCCTATCACTACACTACAAAGATGACAGACGCCAGGCATTGTCGAAGTTAAAGATGTTACAACTGAACACCGAAAAGCGCGTTAATGCATACCTAGCCTACAATCAATCTCGAAACGGCACCGTTCAAAACCTTTCTGACAAAACGCTGGAGCAGTGCCAAACTTTTAGCGACACTTAAGCCCGTCCGTATCGACTCACAAACAAAGCCAACGCCACCCAAAATCAATAACTGGAAAAGCTACTTCATCAAATAGCCATTTGATAAAAACCTAATTAAGCGCCGGAAAACAGGCACAAAAAAGCCCGAGGCTTACTCGGGCTTTCTGGTAACTAAGCTAGTGGCCTTTTTGACTAGGCTGTTTCCTTTTTCATATTAGTTGAATCATATTTTGGATAGATAGCTTTTATCGTCATAACCGTATAGCTAAAGTTATCTTTCCCTGGAGTCGAATCAAACTGACCGGGAAACCTCATTGCATCATGCAAATCTTGGTTATACTCAATTCTCTTAAGGGCGTCCGGAAGTGATAGTGCTATCATCGAAATAGCCCGCTCTGTCCACATATCAGAGGTATTAGTAAGCGCCTGCGCATCAAACCCTAAAGCTTTAATTCTTCTTTCGAGCGTCTTGTAATCAGCAGCGATTTTTGCGTATGCTGATTTTAGCTCTTTTATTGCGTCGCTCTGCTTATCGATTTCACTGCTTTGTTTGTCGATAATCTGTTTTTGACCTTCAATAACGCCAGTTTGTTGTTTTGTTAGTTCTTTCTGGCTTTCCAAACGCTCTCGAAGGTCGGCAATTTCTTTCTGCTGCAGTTCCTGTGAAGTCATAATAAACTCTCAATCTTTATTGATAATTAAGTGATAAGCTCCGCACGTACTGCAAAAATCAATTTTATACTGGTGCGGGAACCTGGCTGGGTTTCTTTTTCTGTGGTTCAGCGTATTCATTGCTGTCATGTAATCAAACTTTTGTTTTTTGCACGATGTCATATCAGGCAGCTCCTGCGTTAACCCCCTATGGGGCTTCCACTAACATTTTATCTTCATACTCAGTCATGACTTACTCTCTATTTGAATATTTAATGGATGATGCATTTTGTCTAATTTTAATGCCCTTTAGCCACCTTATTTCTTATTGAAAAGGCGACGTAATATAAGCCTATCAATATAAAACCTAGAACTGATCAGGTGATCCACCATTTTACTTTATCAGCCGTTGACTCTAACTCGGTTACAGGGGATAACATTTTGTCGATATAAGCTTTATTCGCAGCAATCTCTTTCTTTTCTTGTGCTGCCTCAGCTTTTTTCTCTTCTACAAGTTGAGCCCTCTCGGCCGGGGTCATATTGTTAAGTTTGTATTCATTTAAGAAATCAGCGCCGAGAAATAAAAAACCAATGAGTGCTATTGCTACAATAAATTTAAACATAAACGAAGAACTCCATAATTAGCTTGTCTCTTTATACTTATAGTAAAGATTTGGTTGTTTTAAGTCATGTTAGAGTTGCATAAAACTTGTTGAGTTGACCATTTAGCTGCAGTTTTTACTTAAGATCGATAAGTCAGCAGCTGTTAATTGCGGTGATTTTTTGCTGATTTCGCCACTGTCATTGCTTCGCGACATTATAGAGCCTGGTTGATTAACGTGACCCAACCCTAGTGCATGACCAAACTCATGTGCCAGTATCCAGGTTAAATGTCTAATATTTACGAAGCGATATACCTCAATCTTTTCAGATGTTCGCGCCCTGCCAAACGCACTTGATTTTCTCTCGTAAGTATAGCGGCCGGCTCTTGATTCACTCAACTCAGGCGCCCGCGAGACATATCGGTTATGACCATCTACCATTTTATTGAGGTTGTCCACTTCGCCATTTATCCGGGCTAATAGTTGATTAAGGTTTGCCTGCATCTGTTTTAGGTGAGCCTTCTCGGTCATGGCTTTATCGCGCTTTCTTCCGTACTCCTCGATACTTAATCGCTGTGCCCGTGTCGCTTCATTTAACTTACCGATAAAAGCTTCCAGTTGCTGTGCGCGTTGCTGGTATTGCCTGACGCCTGATTCATGCTGCCTTTTCAGAGAGTCAATTTCCTGCTTTTTTCTGTCAATCGCGGCTTTCGAGCGACCGGTTTGTTGGTGGCCATGAATTACTTTTTGAAGTAATTGGTGTGAGCCATCATCAACTAACTTCACCTTGAATTCACTTGTCGGGTCGTAATAAAAGAGCTCTTTATTGGTTGCTGACTCCCATAGCGCGGTAGCTCTTAGTGCCGCTTGTCGCACTTCATATTCCGAGATCCCAAATACGTGCCCTATCCGACCAACGGACCAGGAGGATTGGACGTCACAACTTTGTGCAACTGCAGCGTGCGGGAATAATAGAGCGCCAGCAAAAGCGATAGAAAGCATCCTAAACATAACGTTATTTAACCTATTTGACTGTGTTAATGTCGCACCAGGCGACGGGGTATTGATTATCCAGATAGCAAAAGACACCTTCTCCCGGTACCGCCACACCCAAAAGGCAAGTATGTCTTCCAAACTCAAGCCAGGGCTTTTCAAAAGGCTCCTCTGTATAGGCCTCAATGTTTACCAACTTTACAGGAGCACCTTTTGACAACGAATGAGTAAAACCGGCAAAAGGTGCATACGAGTAATCGCCCGCCTTGCTTTTTACTGCCACCTTACCTTCGACTAGGGTTTTACCTGAAAGGCTATCATCGCCTAAGTAAACGGCTGCTGCGTGGTAGCGCATTCTCAAACATTGCATTGTTGCCCCGGTGAACTTTTAGCGAATCATCGTGTATAGTGTATCAAGAAATATAGCGCAAGTGAGAGTGAATCAATGGAATACGCTAACAGCAAAGACAAGCAGACCCTAAAGGCAATGATGAAGGAGCTAGAGTGGGCCGAAGATTTACTTATAGATTTAATTACGTCGGGCACTTTAGGTCGCCTGACCGAGCATGAAACCGATCCTTTTACCAATCTGCAAGCGGGTCAAGCAATCTTAGACGCGAAACGCGAATTTATTTTGCCTGTCACCAATTACTTATCTGAAAGCCCAATGAAGCAAACCACTTATAGAGCGGCTCATAACAGTCTGCTTGAAGCAGAAAAGATTTTCATGGCAACGTTTCACCGCTTAGGTGAAAGAGCAAGCATTCAGATCACAGATGAGCTCAATAAGCACACAGACGTCCTCTTCACAAAAGAGCGAAGTCTAAATGAACTGCTCCAGCGCCACGCAGTAAAAGGCCGACTACTTAACGGTCTTGGTAGCACTCTTACCAACACAGACACAATAGTATCGACATTCATGCCGTATTACACGGAAGTTAAAGAGCTGCTGGACGCCTCTATTGAGGGAGTGCAGTTATTCGCTCCACTTAAATCAGAGACTGCTAAAGGAGCGCAATTTATCGGGAACATATTAAAGAGCCTGGCAACAGCGAAATATTCCGGGAGCTATGCGGATAAGCCACTCAAACAAACTACCAATGCGTTTGAGAAGAGCGCTCAAAACACGATTGAGAACATCATTCATGGCGATCTGCAAAAAACAAAAGAACAAATAGAAGCGACTTTATCAGAGCTCTATAAGTATTCCGGCAATAGATCAGTAACGGCATCTTTAAACAACATCTTAAATATCAGCGCCGAAAACAAAGCCTATGCGCTTTTAAATATCCTGTCAGACGCAATTCGCACCGGCCTTATCACTCAGCCGGAAAGTGTGCCAACTAATTACGTAGAGTCGCAGGCTCACTTATTGCGTTTTAACCCGGACTTTGGTTTTATTGTTCTCGGAAACCTTGAGAGTGCCGGCTTATTAGAGGCGCTGGAAGAGCGATTTCCCAACAAAGAGCAAGGCACCGGGCAAGCCCTCACTGAGCACTCGCAGGTTAACTCTAACAATAAAGATCGTAACACGACGATTAGTCGCCTCAACGAAATCCAAAAGCTGCTGCATGACACCGGGGTTCAAGTTTCTCCGATAGTAGGGCAAGCCATGCAGGATATTAAAGCGCGGCTTCAGTCTGGTAGTATGGCTACACTTGAACGTGAGATTTCGTTTACCAATGACCTTTATGAAAGGGTTTTGATCGCTTATGACTCAGGAAGCTCTGACTCACTCCGTCAAGAGCTCGATGACTACATGAAAAGCACCGAGTTGCATAATGTGGTCCCCACTCTAATTGCCAGAGAGTATGAAAATAAAGCCCTAAATGCCGTACCCAGAATCAGGATGAGCGTAAAATCATTCAATGACTCCCCAATCTCACTGCTAAAATACACCGGTTTATCGACGTACCTGCCGAAGCAATCGGTTAACCTGTTTACCTTCAGTATTAACCAAGCCAATACGGTTAACCCGCCGTTTATCCGAGCCGGTGAAAAAGCAAAAAGTCGTGCCGGCGGGATAAAGAATATGTTGCTCAATAACAAAGCGGCGAAAATAGTGGGTGAGCATATTGGTATCCTATTTCCCAAAGACGCAGAGAAGAGTGCCAACACCTTTGCTGAGCAAATTACTGAACTTTGTAATGGTGATAAAAAACGTGCCTTTAACACGCTTATTGGATTAAGCATTGAGGCAAGTCGCACCGGGCTAATCACGACAAAAATGGAAGACGTCTATCGAGTGTTAATTGCGGTCTATGATGGAGGGATTAGCGACGCATCAGCAGAAAGCGGCATTAAAACGCTGGACCACCTTCATCGAATCGACTCAGAGCTAAAGACAGCAGCCTTTTATTGTCACGAAATGAAAAAGGAGCAGAGCATAGCAGATGAGCGCGGCTATGAGGCGAGCCCAGGCGTAGACCTTTATAAGCGACTGTAGCTTACTTAGCCATTCGTCTGGCCACTGAAAACAGTATTGCTCTATCGGCAGCTTCATCAACACAATGAGCGAACGGCTCATAGTTCGTGCCTGCCGAAGTTTCATAGCTTGGCCATAAATTACCGCCGGGCTTAACAGTACTGCTCAATTGACGACCTTTACTTTCGATTAAGCCCCAGCCTTTCGGTAAGTCATCCGGCGTTATCAGTCCTGGCGGAGCAATATAGAACCGGTAGGTACCGACACCGCCGGAATGTCGTTCCGGCTTTTTCTTATCGGCCAGAAAATCTGATCGAGACGCTTTTGCTTCGATAAGGACACTGCAGGTCGCCCTGAAGCCTATGGCATCGACCCGCTCTCGACTGTTAGCCGCCCAGATATTTGTACCAATAACACTAAAGCCATTACGCTTGAGCCACCGAGCGCCAGCTTCAACCAATTGTTCGTGGAGTTTACTTGGCATAACGCTTACTAAATTGACAATGATTGGCCATGTAAGTGACGGGATATTGTTGCCATATCGACTGGGCAGCTGGTCACGTTGCCGTCTTCATCGTTGAGCCCGGTTATAAGGACATTCCCGAGTAGCGGGAAGTCAATGCCATCAGAGTTTTCAACGGTCAAACTGAATACTTTATTCTTACTAACCCGAGGCGCGTTGACCATTCCCTCAACATCCGTCCAAAACTTAACATCCACACCACATATCCGAGCGGTCGCAGATACAATATCGTTTTCCGATAAGCCAACTTCTTTCAGTGCTGAGCTTAACCCTTTCTGGCTGCCATCGATATTTAACGTATCAACGTGCACTGAAATCGTGCCAGCATCAACATCAGCACCTTCGTTAACTTGCTTTCTAATTGCAGGCCTTATTGTGAATGCACTAATCATCATTTATTTACCTCATTAAATATTTTTATGTGTCTGCTGCTTGCTTGCCAAAGGAAAATAGGCTCGGGTAAAATGTCTTTCCAACAGAAAGCAAACTTCCGCATGCCCAAAGCGTCAGCCAAAACTCTACAATCATTCCCCATGTCTGCTTAAGTTGCTCAACGGTATATACTGCGTATTCTGTTCGGGACTCGGTTACTATCGAGATAAAATCGCTCTCAATGGACTGAATTGCGCCCGGTACAATACTTAACGCCAGGACGCTTAGTAAAGCGACTATACCCGCAGCTAACACCGCGCTCATTGATACATACATTGTTAGCGTTAATGACTTCCTTAATATTTTATTTTTTATCACGCTATCTCCTCTTACCAGGGTTACTTAATCAAGAGTGTTACTTGAGTTTCTCGTTACAGTCGTACTTGCCTGACGCCATCAACCAGTAATCTTTTAACTGCCTCAGTGTTGTATGCCTGTTTAGAAGAAGTGATATAGCCATAAGAGACGACACAGTTGCATTTGATACAAAATCACTCGACAACCCCGTGTCATTAATGAGAGTGCTGCCAGATAAAATGTAAGCTAGTGCGAAAGCAGCCCCCTGATGGATGGCAAATAAAACAGCTAAAACTAAAACGACTCCAACGAAAAACATTGGCATCATTGTGCGCTTAATATAAAGCCGGTCCTTCTGTGTTATTTTCATAAGACTATTTCTCTCCTGGTTTGCGACTTCTCACTTTGAAGCTAGCTTCGCTAGTATGTGTGAATCCGGATGGAGGTAAATTGCTAGCTTTCGCCGCTACATTACCGTGCTCTATACACTCCTGGTCACTATCAATCATTAGCTCTTCGGCTGCTAAGGTGGAAGCAGTGAGGTCGTTGGCATCAATATCTTTTAATGTCACCTCCCTGTATTTTGCAGGCGAAATGGCTTGCCTTGCCATTTCATTATCCGGGTAGCTATTTTTTGGGGGCTTAAAGACTTTATAAGAAGCCAATAACATGAGTATTGTCGCCAGCGGAAGCCACCAGTGTTGCCTCATATTATCATCTTGAATAGTCCCGACTTTTAGTTCAACACCAGCCAGCCAGAAAAGATAAACTGACGCCCCCCAGACAGACAACACAGTTAAACCAGACACTAGGACTCGACCCCCACCAAATCCCTTACACTGTTTGAATGCGACAAGTCCAGCTAAAATTGACATAAGAGCCAATCCTAATGTTAAAACGCCTTCCATATTGATACTCTCTTAAACAATTAATAAATAACTACACCAGCTAATCAAAACGCTACAGCACCTTTACTTGAGGTTAATCCATCCTTCATCTTTGTTAACGTCATCGACGTTAAATGAGTGGGTAGCACCATCAACTTTTAGCTTTACAGAGGGAATCTTGCTCCAGTTAAGCTTTTTAAGAACCGTTTGATCCTTAATAATAATTCGCTTGATGTCAGCTATGCTTTCAATAAGCTTTTTTGCATCTGTAGACTCGGGATCTCCCTTGGAAAGTCGAGCTCCTCGATAATGGCTATAGTCGAAGATAACTTCAGTGCCGTTTTGCTCGATGTTTCTTGCCGATAGTTTATTGGTGTATTTATCCACCCCGACAAAAGAGACATCAACATTTGAATTACCGCTTTTTATCATCATTTTAATTGTGCCCTCTAAGCTCGGAATTATTCTATTTGTTCAGCCCTGCAATGAATAAATCTGCTTTACCGTCATTAACGAAGTAATAAGCAAAAGAGTCGCTTTTGCTTTCAGTTTCAACCTCAATAAGACTCTCATAGTCTTTGGCCATACCTTCGTCTTGCGTAACAGTGAAAGGTCCAGCCTCGGCTCCCTTAACAACCTTGCGGTTGGTAAAGCGCTCTTTCATGGACGCCTTCTTTCCTTGATTGTATTGATAGAGTAAATCAAGAGCCTCTTCGCGTGAGATTTGCTTAATACCTTCATGCTTTTCATAAGAGTTGAATGAGCATTGATTATCGACGAAAACCAATGATTTTGACCACTTAGTAAGCTCTCTTATGCCTTCGTCGATTAGCATTTTAATATCGTCGTCAGAGAGCTCTGCTAATGGAATAAACCATGAATTATTTATACTCATAAATTACCCTCAGCAGCGAGCTCTGCTAATTCTTCCTGCCGTTTTTCAAGGTTTTTTAAGTAGCCAGGACAATTCGAGCATACACCGAGCTGCAGTGCATAATCGACACTCAACCAATGACAGGTTTCATTCCCTTTAACACAAGCGTTCATGTCGCTGCAGCCGCAGCCAATACATTGAGCTTCAAACATAAAAACCGTTTCCTTTTATTTGGGTATAGCGAACACTGCGACAGGGCCTTCTTCAGTATCATGAATCGATAATAAGAAAGCGCCTTCTGCCGGGCACTCAGGTTGCCAATCAGGTACGCCTATGTCGCCATTATTGTAATAAGCGTCATGCATAGCATCTGTTGCAGTATCACTCTCTTCAAATTTATCAATCCAGTAGCTTAGGTGGTTTTCTGAAAACCAGCGGTCAATTTCTTCTCCGGATGTACTTTCATCCCACTCGGGCATACCAGGATGCACCCAATACCCGTCTTCATCGCGATTAACTTTTGCCGGCTCAATACTCATAGTAAACTCTCCCAAGCTAATTTATTTAGGTGGTACCCCTATTTTAATACCGTCAGTCGCTCTCTCGTTGTAAGCGGTCGATTTCAGCGGCTATTAAAGCGCCAGCTTTTTCAAGCTCTCGGATTTTATGGTTATTGGAGTTACCTGCACTCGGTTTCCAAAATGAAACGTCCCATGGCCACCCCGGAGGAACGACACCGGATTTAGCTTGTTCGTTTACGCGATCTCTTTCTTCATCGCTAGAGCCAGCCATTGTCGTATAGCAGATAGCGGCGTTTGTCAGTACACCTCTACCGTATTGGTCATCATGTTTTGATGACCACCCCTCTTGTTCAATCTGACGATTACGCTCGTCTGCTATGCGCTCTGCACCTGTTTTCATAAATGCTCTCCTGCTTAGTAATGCGTATTAACTTCGTTACTTTCCAATTACGATCTCTACTTTTTCAATTCACCCTTGTATTGATCAAAAACATCAGTAACAAAACTCTGACGGTCGCAATTCACACTGTCTCTCGGATACCACCTTTTTCGACTCCTCATCCCATCGCCCCAGTTTATGCCTGCAAACTGAACAATAAGCGAACTTGAGGTCCCTGTGCGTCATTGAATCGTACATTCCGGAGTTATCTACGCCGGTCCCGTCAAAGGAATAGTTGATTTGAATAACACCAGAGACTCGTGTTCGGATAAAGAAGCCGTCGGCTTCACCGCACTTAGGACACTCTGTTACAGTATGCACGCTAGGCAAAGTCATCGTCAGCACCCCTCTCTTTGAGTTAAAATCATCATGATGTCACCCTATTAATTGGCAGCATGAGTCTATTCATTTGGGGTTTCTTGCGTTTTTGTGGACTTTAATTCGGCACGCTCTCTACCTAGCTTCTGCCTTACCGCTGCATACATTTTTGCGGCTTCAGCAGCGTCCTGCTGAGCTTCTTGCAACTTCTTTTCTATTCGCGGTATTTCACACCCTGAATGCATAACCCAGGCTTCAGACTCTCTCAAAAGTTTATCCCAGGCATGCTCTTTATTTTCAAAGTGAGTATTTTCGAAAACAGTAAAACCATCGACATCCTTTGCTGGGTAGAGCCCGTTGGGGCACTCAACCAAGACCGGCTCCTGTTGCTTTTCGTCTGCTCGCCACATTTTAATTACTTTAGACATAGACTTTTAAAACCTTCTCTCGTTAAACGGGAACGCCCATGTTTTGACAAACTATCTGCAAGTCGTTTTCCTGGTAGGCAGTATGAATGCCATAAAACTTCTTTTCGGTGCCGTCACCGCACGTCACCTTTGCTCGGAATTGCCTATTTTCGTAACCAACAGCAACAGATTTCACTCCGGAGCTGTGCCTAAACATTTCTTTTTTCCCTGAAGCGTATTCAATTACAGCGCAATCCATACCCATGACTTATATACCCTTTCTTTTTCTACGTTTTAACTGTTGCTGGTCGTTTATCGTGAACAGTTCAAGTCAATCTCACTGGAAATATCGACTATCTCACTTGTGCCCAATCCGAACCTCTTGCCATACCAGCCGCATTTTTCACACCGCATCCAGTCAAAAATGCCTTCGCGCTTTTTATCGAACTCTCCAACTAAGCCATGCTTGACCCAATCATGATTGCAGTCAGGTGAGTCTGGCGTTGGCTCAGATAGCTTTTTATATTCATCGCTGTATTTGTAGTATTGAACGTCCGCTCCCACGCGGGATACAGTCTCTGCACAATACGTGCATACTCGCCACCAACCATAAGCATCAGGATTTTCTTCTTTAGATAAATAATATTTACCTACCGCTTTATCATCACCACAAAGCTCGCAATCGCGTTTACCAGTCATAAGCTTTCTCAAAAATATTGGCTTTTAAGTTATAAAAGGCATTAATAGCGCTCTTATTTATTGGGTTCAAACCATAAACTCGACTCTGACCAATATTTAAGTGCATCTAACATAAATAAACTTAAGAGCTCATATTCTGGGCAGAGTTAACATACTTCCTAAGCTTATAAGGCGACTTAACCCCCCTTATAGTAATAGCTCCTATACCAACCCCTTGAATGACAACTGTGCCAAAATTAAGAACCCTTCCTAGCAGGCTTTGCCTGACTTCTATTTGCTCCACTCTGTGCAAAGAAAGATCATCAGTCTCGATGCTTATAAGCCCTTTTTTCATTAACACACGGCTCTTGGTCACAGTAACTTCAGTGGTCATTACGTAGACAATCGATTGAATAAGAACTGCAACGCCAAAAACAATCATCAATGCTGCAGCTACCCACCACAGCGCGGTTAAAAACGATGCCAATAAAAGCGCTAAAAAACAGTAAACAATAGATGGCATCACAATCCATTTGCTGATCACGCCTTCGTAAGCAGATTCGTCTTCATCAAGCATGTGCTTTTTGATGTAATTCACAGCACTATCTCCTAATGGCTTTTAATCGTGTAAGTGCTACTATATAAGATAATCACTCTCGATGTAATTGGAGTTTTTTATGCAAACTATTAGTGATGTTGTATTCTTTGACGGACCGAAAGGCACTGGTTTTTCCGTACCAGTTTTTGATCCCAACGAAATGATGGTAAACCCCATTGCGAGACTAAACGACGATAGCGTTAACATCATCGATAATGGGAAATTAGTCGCCTCAATCAAACTCCATAAGCCCGATTGGCAGGAGAAGCTAAAGCACCTATTTAACCGCTACGAAAATCCATCCGTGATCGTCACTCAAGTAAGCGATAAAGGCGTTTTTTTTGATGCTTGGGAAATAGACTTAATTAATGATCAAGCTGCCGCCTAAAAGGAATGTCACGATGAGTAAAAGACTAACTCAAGAGGCTGTATTTGATAGATTAAAAGGCGCCAGCATCGATGGCTCTAATAGTAGCGCCAGCTTCGCGCAAAAAACAACGGCGGCAATAATGGCCGCCGGCGCTCTTTCTATGGCGGCGCCAGCTGAAGCCGGCTCATTAGAAGCTAAATCATCTTTATTAGGTGGCAAACGCACAGCTCAAGCAACCTTTAATGTGAAAACACAGCAGCAACGACTTACATCGGATCTTAACCTGAATGGACTTCGTAATGGCTCAGTATCACTGGACTCGGAAGTGGCACGGCTGCAGAGCGAAGCAATCGAGAGTCAACCGAAACAAATAACGGCCAATAACATCGACACCCTTTTTGAAACTAAACAAAGTGGCGTCTATCAAAACCCATTAAAACCTGAGCACACGCTTACATTGCACTTTCTGGATGACAATAATGCTGCAGAAAACATTAAGTCTGACATAAAGCGCTATGGGATGAATCAGGAAAGCTACACCAAGCACACCCAGCTGCAGCCTCAGATATTATCCGCCCTTGGTAATGCGCCGGAAGCAAACCTTTCGATGCATATTCAGATCATGAAAAAAGACAAAGCGGACGCCATGCAGTCGGATGCTAATTTGACGTACATAGATACCCGAGACGATACGTTACTATCCCCCTTGACCGATAACTACGACCGTTACTACTTAATGACGCACGAAGCAGCTCACGCGCTGCCCTCTCAGCAAATGACGGTGAATGATTTAATGTCACTTGATAAAGATGGTCGAGAGGCTCACACCTTCTTTAAGGAAAATAGCGCTGATTACATCGCAACGGCGAAAATGGCCCAGGCAATGTTAAATGACGGCAAAAACCTGGACGACATTAATAATAAAATTGATACGCTGATAGACAGACGCAAAAACGAATACGCTGACACTCAATCAGTTTTTAACACCGGTAATTTGTCAGACGCTCCCCCCGGTGAAAAAGTGGTTGGTGAAAGCGATCATTATTCAGCGCCAACGCTTGCCGTTGTTAAAAAAGTGCTTAATAACGATCCTGAGCACTTTAAAGCGGCAACTAATGAGCAAATCATTGAAGAAGCCAATGCGGTATCTTCAAGTCTCATGCGATACAACTTTCTGCCCTCGATGGAAGCGGCTTATCGAAATGGCTTACTGGAAAATGATAAGCCATTGGCTCAGGCTATCGAAACATCTAAATCAGCTTCAACTGCGGATAGTGGCGTTAATCAATTAGGCAATATTCGCAACGGTGCCACTCAGCACATCCTGAGCCACTACACCAGCGACTATGGTGGTTTCGCAGAATCTGCAGCCAGCGACATATTGCAGCGCAACGCTGAACAATCTCAGACAAATATCAATAGCCCTTTTGAAATGGTACGCTAAAGAAGCCTGGCATTTTCCAGGCTTTAGCCTGCTCCATTGAGTCAGCTCATGTCACATTAGGCGTTGATGTCGCTAATACCGAAGACCTGAGCGTATAATTAGATAGCGAAGCTTAAAGGTGAGCATGAAGAACAATAGAATATTCCACCAATTTAAAAATGATTATTTTGATTGGTACTTACAAGCTCACCATTGTGGTGAGCTGCTTTTGATAGATAACAGCTACCGAGGCGCATGCCTTTGGCCTCGTGCTGTTCTACTTGATCGCGGTGATTCCGACTTATGGATTTGTAAATACGGTAAACACGATCCGAAATTCCCGGTACCAAAAGCGCCACATGAACAAATCCAATTGGCTGTGAAAGAATTCGGTTTAGAAATCGACTATCCAAGTCAACTTAAGCTGAAACCAGAAGATTTTCATAAAAGCAAAGCTGCAAGTGGTTTTTTAGAATGGTGTAACCGACACCCTCGCCTAGCTAAAGAGTTTTCATATTTCCGTGACCATTTCGAAAGAATGGGCGCCAGCGCAATTGGCAGTAGTGACTACAGCGGACTTTAAGTGCTCTATTAAGTTTTTGTACCTTTTGTTTGCAACTATCTATTCTTCAGGCGGCTCATTCGACACAATCAGCCGTAAGTGTGAACCTTTCTTGATCTATCATTTATTGCTTCTTCTTTCCGTTTCTAAAAAAACAAAAAATACCTACTACCCCCCCAGCAAACAACAAAAACACCTATAACAAACCAAATGTTAGGTTCAGACATTGCTCTAAAATCCGGCATCACCACTTCCCCTTAATCACTTTTATACTTTTCAATAGCTGACCACAACCTATCGCACAATTTCCCGTTTCCTGAAAAAAATGAGCATGTTTGCCTTGCGCCTTTACTTTTAAGGTAAAGGTCGAGGACGTTTACAGTATCAACGTCATTAAGTTGTCCGTTAGATATGAATCTCCAAATATCCATTTCTTCAAACGAAACGCCCGGAGGATTTAGGCTTTCAAGCGCGTTCATAATCAGCTTTCGCTCGCTCATGGCTCCATTGCCTCACTATAATTCCGGCAACTCGGGTGGCTTACACCGAGCCCACCAACCGCCATATTTATCGCAGTAGATAGCATTTTTAATGCCGTACTGCCCCGCACTTACAAAGCACTGTTTATTTGTACCTGAGTAAAGCACAGACAACACAACCGGAGCGTCGTCGAGACTGCCACTCCAGTGCCAGTAAAAACCTTGTTCCGTTGGTGGAGTCTCAAACCAAGAGCTCTCCGAATTCTGAGGCTCTTCTACTCCGCCGCGAGCCAGCTCTAGCAACCCTGACTCTTGAAGTCTCCGTCCAAGCTCATAGCTTTCGTGACCCTCTTTCAGAGCAGCCTCGTAATACCATGCCATTTCGCTTTCAGGTTCATTCGCGCTATCGTTCGGCAACAGCTTTTTCAGAGGACCAATAATTTCCGCACTGGTTGATTTAGATTCCAAAACGACAAGTGCTCGACCATCCCTTTTGCGTTGCTCTAGTAGCTGTTTCATACAGATTTCTGGACTATTTTCTGGCATTGCTTCACTTCCCCGTCTTTTCTTCTAAATCTCGCGGCACATCAAACCCGATACCGCCACCGATTGAAACCACCCTGAGTTTAAGAGTCACCGCTATTGCGGAACAACAGAAAAGAACAACACCGGAAAACAGAAGGCCATAAAATATAAAGCTTAATCCTGGATAGATGAAGACAAACGCCTCACTGATAGGGTTATTCTCAGGCACAGGAAAAGAATATGACGGAGGGATATATGACCAGTCGGTAAACGCATTCAGCCCCGAAAGATAGAAAGAACCTAATACGCCCAAAAATGCTACCAGGTTAAGTATTATCGCTTTGGTTTTCATGCTGCTTCAGCTCCCCGTTTGTTGAATCAGTCCCTTCTCTTAACCAAGGGTAGGTTGTAAGTATCTGAGTAAAGACCAACGGGCCAGAGACATAACTGATCGACTCACTGTACGTTTTCGGCCAACAACAATTCCAAATAAGTTGCCCTACTTTTCCAAGTAGTAACCAACCAATAATACCTAAAACTGCATTCCCAATTATTATCATATTGTTCAGTTCCCTACTTAATTTTGTTAATTTCGTTAGCATTGGAAGCTAGGTGCAAATCCCGCAAAATCTTGTTCTCTTGCTCTAACGTAAGACCTACAGGCTTTTCGGTTAGACGCCAGGTTGTAACTCCACTCACTATCTCGTAGTCCGCAGTTACACCTTCAGGCAATTTTGATAAGCAATGCTCCAAATTCTTCTGCATATCACTCACGGCTCTATTCCTTGTTCGCTTCTTCAATCCTGTTGAGTAACTTTTTTAGGGTGTAGTGCCCCACAAACTGACCTGCTGTAATGCCAGCTGCAAATGACGCAACGTGAAAAATAATGGGCAGGCCTATTAAATCAATTGGGGGCCCTAAAATTGCGACCGCAACAAGATATGGAGCACCCCATGTAGCCCCACCTGCTAAACCACCGGCGAAGATAGAGTGCATATACGCCAGGATCGTGTATACTTCATTTTCGTCTTGGTTCATGCCTTTCTATTCTCCGTTGTCTAACGCTGGTTCTCGCAGTTGCTTGGCGAGCTTGTACGCTGATTCACCGATTTGGTTAAGACTCGTTCTGTTTCGGTTTTGATGACTGTCTCGCCATTCAGCCTTTTTGTCATCTGGTAGCATTTCTAGCATAGATTCAACATCCGCTCGGCGATTAGCATTACCGATCAAAAACGAGTCCAGGGCATCCGCTATAGCCAGCTTATTTTCGGCTATCCATTCGTCATCAATGCCTTTTTCCTTCATCCATTCATTCCAGCCAAACATGACTGGGCTTGATTCGCCTTCACCATCAACAGGGGAAGCGCCGAAAGAGGGCGAAAGCATAGCTGAAGCTAATCCAGCAACCTCTACTGATGGTGCGTAGAAAGTGTATGGGTCGCTCGGATTCACAAGTTCATACAATTTTAGTTCTGACATGCTCTATTCCCATCCTGAAATATCTAAATGCACCCCCGCAGGAAGGCGGTTAACCTGCTTGTTATTTGAATCACTCCGGAAAAATTCACTTTTAACAGCAACTGAAGAGCCCGAAGCCGTTTCTTCAATATCCCCGCAAACCTTTAATTCGGGGGTTACTACTACAGTGCCTAAAACAAACGCTTCTGTTTTGGCAAAGAAAGTGCATTTATTCGCCTTAACAGCAATTGGAGCTGGCTTATCGCCAATCCCGACTAAAACTTCTGACAGCGTTACCCCGGTCTCAGCATAAGCTTGCGCCGCTGTACAGAATAAGCCAACCACGGCGACAATAATCGCTTTCATGTCCGTTCCCCTCTAAAAAATTGATTAAAACCCGCAGGTAAATTGTGCGTGTTCGTCATGAAATAAATTATCCGGTTTGCCGGTGCACGCCGTTGATAGAGGCTCTAAAACATCTTTAATCAATGCTTCGTAAAACGCCTCATACCGCTCTGTATGCTCTAACGTGCTCTCACCGTACAGGATATTTTTGTACTGAAATGGCGGTGTCAAATGACAGGTTAATTCGTCGGAGTTAAGTTTTATCCGAAAGCAATCATCACTCAGTTCTTGAGCTAAGCGCTTATTATCAAGCAAACATTCTTCGTTCGGTAACCGGACCAATAACGAATCACCCATGAAACGATAAAAGACTTTATCGCGTGGTGCTTCTATCGCTGGCTTATCAGTAATCACCGGCGTTTTCTTTCGGCCTTTTTTCTTCGGTTGATTGTCGTAAGCATCAACCACATAGGAATGCGATGAGCCGATATCAGCACCGGCCTCTATGGCCTTTATGCCTAGCTCGATATGCTGTTTAGTAATATCATCAGGCACATCATTTTCGTCTGCTTCATAACTGGAGTCGAGCCAGTACCCGATCAGTGCCGCCAAAGTGTCTGCCTGTTGCTTGGATAAATAGACTTGAGCCATAATTCAACCTACTCTCTCTATAGCTATCTGATCAGATCATCATCTGAAATAAATTGCCCTGAGTTTCTATGCGACTCATAATTCCTAAGAACTCTGGATTTTGCTTGGCTATCATCTACACCTGTTTCAGTAAGCTTTTTAACCGCATCTTCAATTGCAAACCGGTCACCAAAATGCTCAATAGGCTCCTCAATAACCGCATCATCATCTAGGTGTTCTTTGCAGATATAGTTAGCATTTGCATTGCAGGGGCTATGTTCAGCCCCTGCCAAGAAAGCCTCTCCACGCTTATAAGCGTTTCGCTTATTGAAGTGTTCTTTCTGGCAAAAATAGCACTCAACCTCTTCGGTAAAACCTAGCTCATAAACTGTATTATCTGAGGGCATCTTACTTACCTCCCCTTAACTCTTCATTGAAAGCCTTATCAGCATCCTCAAGTGCCCGATTACGCATTTCAATAAGCTCAGATCGAATTTTTGACAGCTTTCGCCTATCTTTGTCACTCTCTACCTGAACAGTTTCAAGAGTCTCAACAACGTTATCCAGGATATAACATAGCACCAACTGGATTCGCTATGCTACTTGGTAATTCGCGTGCCATATTGTTCAACCTTACTCACAGCTCATACACGCGACATCATCACCCATGTCGCACTGAGGGCACTTCTCGCCAAAGCAATGAGGACATTCTGAAATTTGCTCTTTACTGCATTCATTCCCGCAGCATGAGCACTCGGTTTCGCCAGGAGGCTTTGTAAGGTAGTCTTTCACTGGCTTTTCAAGCCCTTCCAAATTAACTCCTGACTCATAAATTTTAGCCAATAGCTCATTAGCTTCATCTAGCTTTTGCTCAAGAGTAACAGTCTGTTTTGCGCTCTCACTTAGGTGTTTAGCAACAACATCGCCATTTTCTACACACAGCGTTTCAGAGCACTCATTACAACCGAGGAAAAATTCTGTATGCACGTCATTTAAGTTAAGGCGTCCATTGATTATGCCGTTGCTTGTATTTTGAGAGCAGTGCCACTGTAAGTCAGAGCTCCCACAAGCGCGGCACTTAGTTACACTTTTCAAATCAGACATAAACATGGTCCTTACTTAACTTTATGAACTGTGATGCTGTATGCACTCTTCAGCGCTATCAAACACCAGTTCCTTACCTGACAAATCCAATTCAATACCTAACCGGCCAGCTAATCGCACAAAATCGTTCTTTTGGCCGTTAACAAGCATGTGTCCGGCGCATTGAAGACTTATTTTCTTGTGACAGACAAATGACTGAGACTCTAAGATTTCAGTCATGCGGTCGGAGCCTAGCCAGCCGCGCAAAGTATCTTTGCGGAACGGGCAGTTTTTACACGGAGCTTTAGTGTTAGGTAAACGAGACACGCCAACTATCCCAATTCATCTTCATTATGCGGAATTTCTGCTTCGTCAGCTTCCATCGCTTTCATTAATTCGCACAGAGCATGGTGCGTTCGTGGGGATTGAGTACCAGAAGAGCAGAACTGAACTCCCTTTGAGTAACCGCCTTTTGCCGGTACTACAGCAACAATGATGTCTCCATCATCCTCTTTAAAAAGTTCTAAAGCTTTGCCCTCGCGCATGTCGCAAATTCGTTTTATTTCGCGTGACATAAGAGACCTTCCTAATCCATTTTATTAATTAACATTAAGGATATTCTAGCACGTCTTTAACGTGCTGCAAGTTATTTTTAATCCACGCTTTATCAATGGCTCCCCACTTGGATATTGAGTAAGTTGCTGCTTTAGTGCCGCCCCGTCTTTCAGCAATAATATCGAGGTCAGCTAACGCCTGAATTGTGTCTTGTAACGTCCGTCGAGGCATCCCTGTTTCAGCAATGATCCCCTCGGTTGTATTCGTTCCTGAGTCGATTAAATAAGCGACATACAAACGCCGGTAATAACTGGTTTTCGTTTTACTGTAGGTTTTCTTATTGCTCACGATTAAAGGTCTCTACTTAATGTTCCGAAATACTTTGCTCAGCACACTTGTTAATTCAGCTTCATGTGGTCGAACTTTGGCGTCGAGCGCTTTCTTAGTTTTAATGCCGGTGAATTGTTTCAGGTCGTTGTACTTGGCTCCATTATCCCAATGCAGTTTGATACCACTATCTCGAAAGGTTGATGCTGTTGCGTTGTCAAAACCGGCTGTTTTCAAAAGACTGTTCAGCTTTTTATTCATCGATACAGGGTGTCGAGCTCGATCACCAGCTGACCGCTTTGTTAGAGCATACGGCTCGTAATTGTCGTTAAGAATAAAGGGAGCCATACGGTCGCGGCCACGATATGAAGCTAGGCCGGTTTCATACAGGTTGTTGTCCTCCCACCACTGAATATAACGCGACATAACCACTGCTATATGGTCCGCAGTTAGTAGTTCTCTCGGCTCGCCGTTTTGCGAAGCGTGAGCTGGTAAAGTCCACACACTGAAAAACTCTCCAGATTTATCGAGAACGTCTTGCAAACGTAATTCAGACAATTCAAAAGGCGTTAAACACCAATAGGTCGATGCCAGGACAATAGCTGCATTGCGGTATGCAAATGGCGGCTTGTTGTTCCTCTTAATTACTTGGTTTATCTCATGTTCAGACAGTATTCGTTCAATCGGCATGTGGTATGACTAAACCCTATATAATTGATTTATGTATTACTACGGTATCACATAAACACAGTTTGGAGCGATGAAAATACGTGAAAGTGACTGAGGCATTAACGACGGGGGAATATTTGCAACCAACAAAATCTCTGATTGATTAACAAACGCTTTACTGGCCTTTACCGCTAAACGCCACAAGCAGAGCAATAATCCTTACCGTAATGGTCTGCTAAATAAAAAGCCTAGCGTTTGCTAGGTTTTAAATCTGCCTATTGAGTTAGTTGGCCCCATCGACGTTTCAGAAGTTGAAAATAATCACGGTACCCAATTCCTTTATAAGCGCCTATTGCCCAGGCGTCGTTTACTTCCACAAGAGCTGTCTTCAGGCTACCATCTGGCTGACGTATTACCCCCCAATCCATTGTGTACGTGTCGTGCCAGTCATATTGCTTCATCGCCTTTAGAGCATTATTTATTACATCAGAATCAAGTGTAACGGATTCGTCACCAGCATAAATCGCACATGCTACTACTTCATGCTTAATAATGTAGAGGCGGTATTCACATACCCAGTCTACGACATCTCCGACCCAAACCTCAGCCTCATTACTTATTGAGTGCAACTCTGGGTTATGGTGTGAGGACGTACAAACAGTGCCGGTCATGACTTTGTATTGATTTGATTTTACAAAAAGCGACTCCCCCTGCTCTATTCTCCATCGCGCTATTTGCGCTGTAGACTGAGAGAGCTTTCGGTACAGCCATGGCTGTAATGGCTGAGGGTAATAGTTTGGCTTAGGTAGCTTTTTCCCAAGTTTATTAAGTGCAGCCGCAATGGACTCGACGCTGCCCACAACTAATTGAGCGTCATCAACGCTTATATCCTGGCTTTGCATTTCCGCCGGCGCAAAACCACGAACATTAAGCCTCTCCATTGTTGCGTATTGCCAGACCAGACTTTCTTCGTAGCCGAGTGGAGCGCCAGGTCTCGTTTGAACATAAATCATTGCGTTTCTTTTTAGGCATCCTTTTGGGTGAACGACATCATCATTTTGCATACAGAGCAAAAATCATCCTCAACTGGGATTTCAGTATTAAGGCAATGCTCACCCTCACAGTGCTTGTATTTCCCTGAGCCAGCACAGCTTTCACACAGGTATTCACCATTAATATGTTTAAGCTTTCCTTTGTGCTGCTTGTTATCACCACAGTCGGCGCACTTAGCTCGACCAAATAGTGCTTCGTAAGTATTTCTCTTTCTGTTTTGCTCACTCATGACGTATGAAACCTTTGTAATATTTATCAACAGTTCTGTGGGTAACTCTCTGTGGAAAACCCTTAAAAGCTACGTTTTACACAAGCTCCCAGTGATGCAGTGTTGAATGAAATGACATTCTTTCTTTACCTGGCTTGTTATAACAAGCTGACCAGCTGCCCTTTCGGCGATGAGATATAGCTTTATCAACAGACTCAAAAAAAGCCTCTCTATCGGCCATAAGCTGTTTTTTGCCTACTTTCAGTGTCAGCCAGCCGTTTGCGGCCAAATACTGCATTTTTTCATGATCACGTTGAGTTGCCCCTTTTCGTGAGTGGTGCGCCCAACCGTCAAATTCCAACGCAATACGATACTCGATGATAGCAACATCAATTCTAAACTTTCTTGGCGGTATGATAAGCTCTGGCACAATAAGTCCACCATGATAACCATGTCCCCAGCGACGAATGGATTCGCGCACAAGTACAGACTCTGGATCCGGATCCGGGTCAAACTCCGGCAATAGTGCAAAGTGCTCTCTGGCTTTGCGTTTTTCACGCTCAGCTTTAACACCTTTGCTCATTGATGGATACAAGCTTTCTTTGCCTTGTGTGCTTTTATCAGACTTTTTGCTTTCACCGTCATTAAACGCACCCATAAGCTGTTTTTTGATGTTGTCGTTTTTAATGCCTAAAGCATCAACTTCACCGAGGTTTCGCAGTCGCATCAACGCACCTTTAAAATATATTTTCAGTACATTATAAACGATACCTTAACCGCTTCCAATGTACTAGATAAAAATATATTGACGCACAAGAAAACAGCTAGTACACTTCTTACCAATATATTTCGGAGCAAGAAAATATGACTAAACGAAACGATATAGCCATGTAGTACGAGTGTCAGCCTTATAACTTTTGGTTGCTACTCATTTTGGGCGACAACCAATAAACATAAGGAGACACAACATGACCACTTTAACTCGTTTGCGTCAATTTACTGAGCGCCTACAACGTGTATTGGCCGTTCTTGGTGTTACTGTTGACTTGCTCGACGTAACCGGCGCTGATCGCGTTGCAAACGCTTTGCAAGTTTTGGCTTTGTTGCTAACTGCAGTATTGGTCTTATTGGTACTGTTTACTCGCTTAGCAACTGGACAAGTTGATCAACTCGCTCAATTTGTCGTGTCACAGCTGTTCGTCACTGGTTTGTCATTATTGGCATTGCTGGTTGGATTAGGTGTTGTTCAACTGCACCTTAACAGCTTAATGGATGCATTTTTTGGGTCTGAGTATCCGATAATTAAAAATGCGTAATTATTACTGGCAGCGGAACCCCGCTGCCTTTTGAGGTGCGTATGAGCTATTTAGAAGAAATTAAAAAAACTAAAAGCAACGCGACTTATGATGCATATCGCTCGCGCTTGAGACACTTTATACGCTGGCACCAGGGCGTTGATACGCTCGGTGATGTGGACTCCTACCAATGGGAAAAAGTCTCTGGCGCAACAATAGAAAGCTACGCTCAGCACTTGTACCAAAATCATACTGCAAAACAAGCTAGATTAATGTTCTCACCATTGCGCCAGCTGATCCTTTATTTAGCCAACAAAAAGCGTAATTCTATTCAGGTTTCAGCGATCTCTGCGCTACAAGCAAGTGACTTTGACACGCTTGCTCAACGAAAGAGCATTAAGCCAAAGGGCGATACGTTTGATGATTTAGTGTCAGCACTACCTAAAACAAACCAGGCAAAGTTCATTTCGTCACTCAATGCGTTTCTTCGCTGGAAGAAGGTCGATAGAGCGTACCGCGATTTCGATTGGCTGAGTGTAACCACCCAAGAGCTTGACTCTTATTTGACGGAAATAGCCAGAAACTATCAGCAGAATACTTTTTTAAGTTATGCATCTTCATTGAGAAAGCTTTACTTAAAGCTGTCAGAGCGATTTGCGGCTTCAGCAACAGAAGAGAAGAATACTGCGCTGACACTGTTTTTGTTTTTGAAAAATGCAAACCTGACAAGCCGAACACAGTTAAAGCCAAAAGAGCGTCTTACAGGTGAAGAAATAACATTGCTAGAACGGGAATTATACACTGGCGATCCAGAGCACAGTCGCTCAATGACATTAATCTCTTTAATGCTGCATTCCGGCTTATCGATGAGAGCATCAAGAGAGCTGTACTTTTATGACGACCAACAAAGACATTCCTGGTCTGTCACTCATGGTGCGAATGAGTCAAATGAAAAAGCGTCCGTTTCGCTTGCGCCTGTAACAAAAAAACAGATAGACAGCTGGTTAAAGTTCAGAGGGCTTGGCGATGGCCCCCTACTTTGCCATCTACCACCGCCGTTAGGAAATGCTTTGCGCAACCAGGAGCCGTTATCCGCCTCGTGGTCTATAAACGCTCTTAATGCGGTTGATAAGAAATTAAGCTTAAAAGGCAAGTTAAAAGCAAAGGTCCTCAAAAACACCTATACTGCCTGTAAATAGCGCTTTCTGTTTTTATCGCTTTATAAACACAAAGAAGCTTGGATCATATCAAGTCATAAAGATCATAGTGATCAAGGGAGAGTGTTATTTCCTGAGCTTTCAACGCGAAATCAATGGCTGCAGCTACAGCTGAAGTATAGAAATTGGGATTTTGCTATTTCATAAGGAACATAATTGGGATGTGGCATGGATCATTTATGGGATATTTGATTAGGCAGTAAATCCCATATTCTTCCCCTCTAGCAGCATAATACAGGCTTAATAATCCCAATTATTACCTTTTTGACATAAAAAACATCCCATAAAAACTACTTATAACCATGGTGTAATCCCACTTTTGTACCTTTCAACCTTACTTTAGAACGTTAATGGGTGTGCTTTCAGCGAGGAACCTTATCTCGCAACTGATGCAGAAGGTAGGAAATTGGGAGCTAAGAACAAAATCACTATCTAAAATCCCAAAAATTTTCCCTCTAATGCGTTAAAAGGTGCGTATTTGGGATTTGAGTAGCCGGTTAGGTTATAAATATCCCAATAACCTTACCTAAAGCGGACTTATAGGTAATCGAATTGGGATTTTCGCGCAATCAATCCCATAAATGACCCTTCTGGACACAGTAGAAGGTATAAAATTGGGACACTCACTCTATATTCTTCGCTATCTTTCCCATAAAAGCCCCTGCCAATACTCTGAAAAGGCATAAAATTGGGATAAACACGTTACACCAGCCTGTGTGTATCCCAAAAGATAGCCTTTTTACGTGTGATTGTCGGTAAGAACTAATCTGCACCTTATAGCACCAGACATCATCCCAGTGACGTACCTTTAAGTCACCCGTAAATCCACAAAGGGAATAAAAATGGGAGAAAACAAACATTAAAAGGTAGTTATTTGGGATATTTTTTCTGAAAAGGATCGAAATTGGGATTGCTATAGACGAATAATTGAACAAAACTGCTTTTATAAAAGCAAAGGACTCCATAAATTATGACTATAGATAACGACAACCCTAATATGGAGCTATTACCCCGAGCTGTTGATAGCTTAACAGTTGATAAGTCACACGCTGACATTCACAAGCTGATTGTATCCACCAAACCAATGACAGCGACCCAGAAGAAATCGTACAACGCCGTACATTGGGCACTTCAGTCATACGCAAACCGCTGGCCAAGCCAGGATAAGTTTCACTCTCACTTTCGCGAGAAAAACATAGCTCTTCAAATTTCCCGTCAAGACTTCTTAAAACTCATTAACTATAGAAACACAAATAATGATAAGCCGCTGATTAATGCTGTTGATGGATTGACCGACTTAAAAGTTAACTTTGATAATAAGTTACCTGGTCCCGAGCGGGAGTTTGGGTCAACCAATCTCTTTATCCATGCAAGTATGCGAAAGGGTGTGGTTACTGTGGTTATCCCTCCGTCAACTCGACGGGTATTAGTATCGGCAACAGAAGCGACAAAGATCGATATTTTAAAGATAGCCGATAACCTGGTAACAAAATATCCACTGAGCCTTTACCCCTTCTTAAAAGAGCACTTTGACAAACTGCCAGCTAATGAAGATGAGTACACCTTCATGGTTGATGAGAATACATTACGTACAGCGCTTAATGTTCAATTCAGCAATGGCTCATTTGCTTACCCTGCTCCGGGGGATTTTAATAAAAACGTTTTGAAAAAAGCGGTCAAACAGGTAAATGCTGCAGACTTTGAATTCAAGGTATCTAGTGAACTGAAAAAACGACAAGGGGAAGCTTATTTTGTGTTTCGACTAACCCGTGCGGAATACGAGGAGCATGACGAAATACGGAAGCAATACCCACTAGAGATGGCTTTTATCAGTGACAAGTTGAAAAGCTATAAACTGAATTCACCCGACTCATATTTGAAAAAGATTAACTCTGAATATGAATTAAGATACTTTAAGTACCTTATTAAGATCGTTGACAGTGAACTTTCTGCTAAGAAAGGTACTGAAAATGAAATTAGAAACCCAGGCGGATATTTCGTAAGAGTTTATAACGGCAACCGAGAAGCATTTGAAAGACATTACGGAGATATTGTGCACAAAGAACAAGAAAACCAGCTGCTAGCTCACCAGGAAGAAGAAAGAAACTTAGCGGAGCAAGAGCGCATAGCATTTATGAATCAGCGAAATGAAATGTTGCATACCTATTGGAAAGAGATTGATTCAGAGGAGAAGTCAGCTGTTATCAAAGCGTTCATAGACAAGAAAAAAGTATTAGCACAGCATGCTCGATTAATTGAAAAAGATGGTATTGAAGATGCTGCGGCTAACCATGGCGTAATACGGGGCCCATGGCTTGATTTTCTACAGGAGTATTTCGGCATTACAGACAAAATTATAGAAGACAGCATATCAAATGAAACTCTTTATGCTACTTTTTAGCACAGGAGCATCTTCTATGACAGGAAGCTTAACACGCTCACCAAAGGGAGCAGCAAACAAGCAAAAGCTGCTCCACGGCCAAGAATCAAACATAACGCCATTGAAAGAAGAATTAGTCTCAGCTAAGGCACATAATAATTGTCTGATTGCTGTTTGTTAGAATCGTCGTCGCTTCTTCAATACTGGCGCCCTTGAGATTAGCAACATCCGTCTGATTAATCTGTACTCTAACTCCTGTCTTGCGAGATTTTATAGTGAAAAACCGAAGTGCAGCTTTCTCTCCTGGGCTCAATGAGCTTGCGTTTTTTCCGTTCAGGCGTTTTGCTACCTGTCTCGGATAAAACTTACGTACTCTCATGATTGTTCTCCGCTCTTCTGATCTTGACGGGCTTTTTCTAAATCGCTCTCACATTGTCTTACTCTCTCAGCAAGCTCTTGTTGATGGTGTTCACGCCGGAGTTCCTGAGCCCCACTACCGTCAGAACGTTTACTGTCGGCTTTAAGTTCAGCTTGGTAATCGGCTTTAGCCGCTTTGAGGTTTGCTTCAGCTTCTTCAATTGAAATTCCCATATCTGTTCCTGCTATATCTTATTCCGGGTCGATAAATGTCACTGCACTTTGATTTGAGCCATGCGGCCCGTAGGCGCGACTACTGTTTCACGAGTCAGACTCCCTGCTTTTGTCGCTGCTAGTTTCTCTCTTCTATCTTACAGAACTCAAGCGCTGAATATGGATCAAAAAAGCTGGCAACTTCTTTACCCTTTTTTAAAACAATGAAAACATTGCTTGCTTCCCAAAGTCCACAGTCAAACATTTCTCCATCGCGATATTCACAAGGCATAACGCTATAGTTGATTAAGCTATCGAACCCAAAGTTAACCATTTTCTGCAGAATAGGTGAACGATCTAGTGCGCCTTGGCGAGCATGGTTCAGCATTTTGTTAGAGCAGAGTTCACAAATAAAACCTGTATCACTACCAGAGGAATCCCAAGAAAACTTTCTTTTAGGGTTGCTACTCTTGGTTGCCCCGCACTCACCACAAACCATTAGAGATTTAACTGTAAATAGCTCAGCTGCCATAGATAATCCTTTCCGTTTAATAAAAAACTACAGCTCAAGACCGTATGCAAAACAATGATAATTCCACTCAAAACCAAATATACTATTTGATCTGCTCATTATCGATGCGGTTTGTCCATCATTTATCAGCTACAGTCAGAAATTGATGAGCAAAACGCTCTACGATCCCCCTGATAGGATACGGTAGTCATTGTCGCTTAAAGACTTCATACCGCCAACCATAGCCATCCCCCATTTAGCGGGATTCTGCTTCGGGACAAGATCCAAATTATTCAAATGATTCTTTATACGAACCGGTGTTTTAAATATCTGGATGTCAGAAAAATTTAAAACTAGATTAGGTTCGTCATCGAGCATCAACGGGTATTGTTTTGCATGGATCCGTTTTGACCACTCCGCAATGCTGTCGATTGTCACTGATGCAATAACACGCTGGCAACCTTTACCCCGACCAGCTAAATAGATTAGGGCTTTCTGACCAGGCTTAACCATTCTTCGACATGGTGTTTGTTTGAAAAGCGGCCAAAAGCCAATATCCAATAGAGCTAAAGCTGACTCAGAAGCACTAACTAACTCCCCGGAAGCAGTAAAACCATCACGCTTCATTAATAAATAATGATTTCTTACGTTTTTCATCTTTGAACCTCACACGTTTTTGATTACACTCTTTTTGTCGGCAGTTTGAACCTCACATCATTCGTTCTGCCGACCCTGCGCGGGGAGCGATCAAACTTACCGCGCAGGTTTTTAACGAACTTTCATCTATGAATCTAACTTGCACCTATCGGGCTTTCATCCTCGATAAAGCTATGGGCTTTAAGTCGCTGTTCAATTAAGTCCCTAGCCTTACGGCCAAGATTAAAAACAACCAACAGCTCGTCCACTGTGAGGTGCTCTAATTCATTGTCACTATTATTAGTCGGCAACCTGATAAACTCTTGTGTTCGATGTTGAGCCGATGTGCGGTTATCATTAACTGACTCTTTATCTGAAGCGGGATCTTCCGGTTTTGCGGCGTTGCTATTTGCTTCAGGCGAATTCTCGCCGTTTTCCAACAATCTGTTGTCCGGAGGGTATGAATTTGGGCAAGGATGCTCAGGAGCAGATTTACTATCGCTTGATTCCTTAACGCCGATCTCTGCAGCTATTTTTTTCTCTGAACTATCGTCCGTAGTCTCAGTTTCGTCGTTTTCTAAGGATAGCTCATCAAAAAAGGCTTGGCCTTTGGTAATGGCTTCTTTACCGGCGGGAGTTACTTGATATTGACCATTGCCGTGGCGCTTAACAAATCCGCTATCAATTAAATCTACAGCCAGCTCTTTCCAATCAGAAAATGACATTAAGGGGCAGCTTTCTTCAAGCGGTTCAATAACACGCCTAAGTCCACACATACCTATCTGATCAAGTGTCTTAAGAAAATCAAGTTTCATTCTAAACCTCACACGTTTTTTATTTAACTATTGGCGCCGGCCGTTTTAGCTTCTAAACGCCGTGCTACCAAATCTGCGGGAGGAGCGACCAAACTTACCGCGCAGTTAATAAAGTAAAATTTTATGTCTCATTTTGAGACTTATCAAGTCTTTTCTGTATCAATTTGAGACTTTTTTCTTTTGGCAATAAATCTATTACCTCAGCGCCATACGAGACAGCTTTACTCACAGGCCTTGATCCGTTGGCATATTTGAAAGCTGTCGAGCGTGAGACCCCCAAAACCTTGCTGGCCTGCTCAATGTTTAAATGATGCTTTTCCGTCCATTGGTTAAACTCGTCTTTAGTCAACTTAGTTCCCTTTTATTGTTTGCGACTTCTGATTCAGCAGCATCAATCGTGTATTTCACTTTTTCTGCCGAATTACGTTTCAACCCAGCCAGCCTTAATGAGGCTTTCTCTGCCGTTCTTTTCGTTTATTTCAGCTTTGAACCAAACATCAAAGCTGCCATTGCCGCCCATGTTGTAAAATACCTGCTCAACAACTAATGGATCGTCTTTTTCGTCTACACACATGACAAGCCCTGGATAAGGGACGAAATCCAGTGTTCCTGTTTTCGTCATTTCGACACCATCAACACCATCATCCTGTGTTGGTATGCAGCATTCAATCATAAATCTTATATCATGCTTCACCATTGTCATTACTCCGATTCTTCATTATTTGGTGGCTGTGGTTTTATCCGCTCTTAGACCTGACTCGCTTTTTCATCATCAAAAAAAGGCGGTTCATCGTTATTAAAAAGCGGCTTGAAAGTACCAGCTTTCACATAACGTCGAATTGCTGTGTCATAGACTAAATTATCCGGACGTAATTCACGGTAAAGTCGAAATGTTCTTGTACCAGTTGCTGAGCTAAGCCCAAAAAAAGCAATTAGCGGTTCAACGTGAACCTGGCCTATATGCTGAGCCATGACATCAATAAATCTTAGGTGCTGCTGCGTTGCGTAGTTAATATTCATCACTTAATCTCCTATCTAATGGATCTTAAAAATTCAAAAGCTTTATTCCAGAATTTTAGAGTTAGCTTTTTATAGCATAAGCCTTCTAATATTTTTATCGCCTGATTTTCATTGGCAATATGTTGTGCTGCGTCTATAAGAATTCGCCTGTTATTTTCGCATTCTGTACTCAATGCAATTGAATACAGCTGCTTATCCAAACTCATTAATAACAATCCTTTTCAAACATGAGGATTCCTCATTATCTGTAACATAAACACCAACAGTCACGATGCTAACTCTAATAGCCTGTCTACGGCTTCCCCTCGGGGCTCGTAATTAGCTTCAATCAATGCCCTCATTACAACTGGCGGTACAGAATTCCCAACAAACCTAACTTGTTTGGCTTTACTGAACTTTCGTCCATCATGCCCTCTATCGATAATGTATGAGTCCGGAAATGATTGTGCTCGATATAATTCACGAGGCGTTAACATTCGCATCAAAACATCGGTAATGACATACGCTTCGCCCTTCACCCATACAGTAACCAACGATAAACGGTCTTTAATGGTTAAGTCGGATGCAGTTTTCCCTTCGCACCAGTCGCCTTCTGAGTAGAATTTTAATAAAAAGTCCGCACAACGCAGGGCATCATCCATCTGTTGTTTGGTTAACCCATATTGCTGAGCTAGCGTCGTTTCTACCAGAGAGTTATGGTCTTTAGCGGTAATGACTGGTAGAGGCTCACCCAAAGACTTGCCGGCACCTTTATAAAAGCCACCATAATGTTGTGCTGTAAAAGGTGCTAATGCCGCCGTAACTACTCCTTGAGTATTGGCAGTGCCAGGTCTTTTCTGATCACCCCCCGCCGTAATTGTGTGTGCTGGCCCACAAGCTGTGTAACCGACACTCCCGGTTCTGAACTTGGTCATAAAGGCCGTAGCAATTCCATGGTGCTGACCGCCCGCACTTATAGTGCGTAATCCTTCTTTCAGTGGTCGTATATCGCAATTCTTACGCAACTGAACCATATAAGGGGCAGCGACCGCAAAATGCCCGCCCTTAACTGTCGCACAAATCGTGCGTAACGGCTCCTTAGACGGCATATTTCTTTGATTGCTGGCATTCGCGTGCTCTGTAATAAACGGGGTCAACACCGGCTGTGCAAGGGCAAATCCATTTGTTTGAGTGACCGTCTGTAATGGCTTATTAGACTCTTGCCCTCTGAAATACGGGTAATGTGTTCTGTTGCTCGTATGGTTGCACTTCACGATAAAAGGCTCAGGATTATCGAGTACAAGCTTTTTCACCCCCTTTGCCAAACGCTTCATAGTTGCCTCGGCTAACGGTCGTGGTCGATCAAAAATACTCTGGCTCTTAACCGACCAGTCAATGCACTTAGCAATCGATACCCAAGGTTTCCCGGATCCATCGCCTGCATGCGTTTTTCTCGGCCATACGATAGGTTTATTATCACACCGCGCAATAAGAAATAGTCGCTCTCTGGTTGTGGGTGCGCCGTAGTCACAAGCTTTAATGAGCTTCCATTCCACTGCATAACCTAAGTCACGCAAACCTTGAATAAAGCGGTTCCAGTTATGACCCTTTCTCGATTTATCAGGAACTAAGAACTGCTCATTAACAGGAACGACTTCACCAGGGGCGGCAACTGTTCTGTCAACTTTGATAACTCTGTTTGTTGATTTGCAACGCTTGGCTACTAACGGAGACCAATTAACGATTTGGTGAACATTCTCAAGGGTGATAATTCGAGGTCTTACTTTGCCAGCCCACTTATGAACGACCCACGATAATGAGCGTAGCGCCTTTCTTCTCGGCTGGCCGCCACTAGCCTGAGAGTGGTGAGTACAATCCGGACTCGCGTGTAAATGACCTACTGGCCTTCCAGCACAAGCATCTTCCGGATCGACTTCGTAAATGTCACTAATGTAGTGTTCTGTTTCGGGGTGATTAAGCCGGTGCATCGATATTGCATCTTCGTCGTGATTGATAGCGACCGTCACAGGTCTACCCGTTCCCGCTTCGCTACCTAATGAAGCCCCTCCGCCGCCAGCGAATATATCGACACTGATTTCATCAAATAGAGGAATATTATTATTTCGCATAAACCTATGAACCTCACACGTTTTTGTTTAAACTTTCAATGTCGGCAGTTTGAACCTCACATGATTCGTTCTGCCGACCCTGCGCGGGGAGCGATCAACTTACCGCGCAGGTTTTATCTATTACTTAAATTACAAATTCCTGGAACAAAATAAGATACAACCCCTTACGCTATTCATCATTGGAAAATAAAGGGGGAAGAGGTGGTGTATAGTCACCGGATAAAACTTTCTTTTCTACCCGGTGAAGTTGTTTCTTAACGCTCCCAACCGTTAAGTTAGCGGTCGCTGCTATTTCCTTAACACTTAACCCCTTGTTCTGCAGTCTAACCAATTTTTCTTGTGATTCTGTCACTTTTCTAGGCATGTCATTATCATCCTCGCTTCTATGCAGACCTTTAATTTTGGCTCTTTAACGCTTAGATAGCACTGGATGCTTCCATGTGGGCTTTTCTAAGCCATGATTATCTGCCCATTGGGCGAGCCCTTTTAATGATACACCAAGGTGTAAATTCAGTTTCATGCCGCACGCTGGGTGCCCTGCTCCATGCACCGCGTCACTGCTTCTGTTACCTAAGCCGACATATGACAATCCATAAGGAAGTTCAGAGCGATCTATTCCAAGCAGTTGCGACAAAACAAATGCATTCTCGATTTGCATTTTTACGAATATGGTCGCTTTCGCTCCGGTGATAGGGCAGGTTGCACGATGGTCAGCATCCAATTCGCCGAGGTAGCCACCCCGCTCGATATTAAACCGGTTCGCTTGAGGTGAGCCGGACTTTTTCACATAGTATTCCATGGGCATATTGTGGTCAAAGTACCCTTCAGGCGTTTTTTTGTTAAAAGATCCGTGCAGAGATTTGTAATTGCTGTAGGCATCTGCGACTACATCGTTTATTTTGAAGAACGAGTTTTCGTGGTCCTGACGGTCGAAGAGCTTATCGTCTAACGACGCGAATAGCTTTTGTAGCGGTCCGCTATTGTATAGCGCTTCGGTCAGCCACGGCTCAATTTTATCCTGCTCACTTTGGAAGTCATGAAGCAAATGGGCTTCGACCAGCTTGGCTTGGTTCGACCGCGCGTGACGGTAAGTTGCATGCAGAACATCTTCTTTTGCCCCTAGTAGTGGAGGCAGCGGCTCAAGTGTTACTTTCTCGTGAGTTACGATAGACCACTCTGGAAAACCGTAACGAGTTGATGTTCTCTCTTCTGTCTTGAAAGCCGGCACTGGCACCTCGACCGGGCTATCCGGAAGTAAACTGATCCGAGGCAGTCGCTCCAATATCGCTGACTCTAACTCACGAATGATAAATGACGTATCAACATCAGGGTTTTCAACAACACTTTCAATGAGCCCCTTATACTGCTCGTGAGTGAGCGTACTTGCCATTAATGGTATGACACTCGCGGTGCGCTTATTGACCGTATCAAGCGCTCGGGATTCGCTTGTAACTGATGCTTGATTGAGTCGTAGCATATCATCGTGGTACACCAGAGGTGCGGCCTCGACCTCTTCGCTCCAATTGTTCGCTATGATTTCAGTGGTAAGGGACATTTGTAGAATTACATTGGGCTCAAGCGAACTAATGGTGCCTATAGTCGCAGATGTCCTATTATATTTCTCAACTGCACTAGCATCGGTATCGACCTCGTTATTACTAATAACTTCCATTAGCGAATACGGGAATACATATGCCTTATCGTCGTGATTGTATTTATCTCTAATATATTCACGTAAATGCGTAGAAAACCGAAATACACCGCCCGGTTTTGTATATTCATCTTCTCGGAACATCAAAACGGTACCATCTGATTTTGCATACCAAATAAAATAAGAGTTCTCGAAGCGTTCTGGATGAATCATTAGTGCAAGCGTGAAACCTTCCGGCGCATTCAGCGCCAGGTCTATTGCTTCAAATTGGCTGTGGAGCTGAACAATATTGTTGTGGAGTGCTTTGGGAGGCGTCGATGCCGCTTGTTTAGTTTTGGTGACGGCTAATCGCTCAATATGCTTGAAGCAGCTATCAAGCTCTTGTTGGTACCGTGAAATATTATTCACCAGGTAGGCGGCTTTTTCATCGCTGAGTTGATGGCCACTTATGGTACCGATGCGATTTCGCACCATGCTCTCAAGCTCCCGTACTTTGTCGGTCATCTCGCCACTACCAACGGCTTGTCGCATATCGTGGTAATCGAGTATTAATTGCTGAGTGTTATCGTTAAATTTAAAGTGAGATTTTTCGCTGTGTTTACTCAGCATGTTAAGTGAAATGTTGCTTGTGTTCGTAAACTTAGAAAACAGCGGTGTGAAAGCGCTCCAAAATGCCACTCCTGTAGGGTCTGTTTCCAATGCATGTCGAAGTATTAAGTCGTCATCGTTTGAGAACAATTTTCCATCAGCCTCGTTTATGGGGCCTCCCATATAAGCGTCATAAAATGCTACTGCTAATTGCACTTCTTTATGGTGTTTTTTATAAACAGAATTAGTCACAAAGTCGCCTTGTTTATTCAATAAAGTAAGGTCATTATATATCGGACGCCCGATATATCAAGTTGATTAGACCTTTTTTATCAAAAAGCTCTACAGGATTAAAAAAATCAGTATTATGTCGCCCCCATATAGCTTTAGGAGACATATAATTTTCATTCTGCTTTTAATGACACTTTATCGGTTAAAGCTTAAGTAGCGTGCTCATAGTTGATAACATTCCTACCGCTCCAACAACAAAGCCAATCATCAATATAGTCATGAGAAGGGGTCTAGGCTTTTTAATGATCATCACTAAAAAACAAGCAACTCCCAATAATGCAGCTGCAAAACCAAGTTTCGTAGGTATCAAACTTATCAATTCCAACATTACATTTCGGCTCCTGTTAATGTGTTACAAATTCGCTTTGCCCACCACCTCTCACAGCCGAAATAGTTAAGGAAGGGTGTGTTCATTATTGAACAGTGTTTATTACTGAACACTCCCTATCCTCATATTATGGCCACTCGTTTTGCGGATTTAATAATGAGCTGCAGTGAGACGTTACCTCTGAATCGGTTTTCAGACAGCTCAAAGGCAACTTCTGCCATGTCCCCTTCAACAAATGGCAGCGGATCACCTTCGTTGTCAATCGCATTAAACCAAACCGCGTCGTACTCAGCTTCAGGCGAATAACTTAAAGACACTGTTAACTTTAAATGCGTACCCGTTGAGCCAATAGCACGAACATTTTTTATAAGCGCCCTTTCACACCAGCAAGGTCGTTCATACTTTTGCCCATACGGGCCCATTTGGGCTATCTCTGCTACTGTATTAACGCTTGGCGTTGGCTCTAACGCAGATAATGACCCGTCAACAAACGTTTTTGGCGACAGGTCGCCTGTATCACTCAGTCGCTGTATCGCTTCAGTAAACAGTTTTTCAAAATCCTTAAGGCGAGTCCCTGAGACTGAGCAACCGCAAGCACCCTGATGCCCACCCCACTTTCGATACAACGGATCAGCAGTATTTTTATCAAGTGACTCTATGGTTTCAAAGACTTTATCTAAGGCAATATTGTTGACGCTTCGCCCGGATCCTTTCCAAACACCAGGCTCGTTTTGAGCGGGACTAAATACCACTGTCGGCTTACCAAATTTTTCAGCTACTCTTGAAGCAACAATCCCCTGAACACCCTCGTGGAAGCTATCATGATAGGCAACCGAGCAATAAGGATTGTTTTTGCTTTCAACCTGCTCAAAAGCTATGGCTTTCATTTCCGACTCAACAAACTTTCTGTCTTCGTTGTCTTCGTTCATCATCAAGTAGTAACGCTCTGCAAGTCCTTTGCTATCTGCCCGCAAGAAAGCGCCGGCAGCGGATGCGTCGCACATTCTTGAGCGAGCGTTGATACGGGGCCCAATTTTAAAACCTAAGTCGGTTTCGCTGAATTGACCGCCATCCTGGTTTAATTGCTCATGAGCGACCTGCCAACATGGCCGCAGGCGCTGATTGATGAGGCTAAGCCCGAAGTGAATGAAAGCACGATTTATCGGCGAAGCCAGTGATACGCAATCGGCAACCGTTCCTAATGCAACGTAATCGAGAAGTCCACTGAGCTTTGGCGTGCCCTGGTATGTTTCAGGCTGAAGCTTGATTAGGTAGCTACGCACGTATGAGCTGACCAGCCAAATAACACCACAGCCGGCAATTGTATTATCACCGTAGCTGCAGCCGACCTGGTTAGGGTTTACGAAAGCAAACGCACTCGGCGGCGCTCCGTCCTGTGGCGGCTCATGATGATCCGTAACAATCACGTCTATGCCGGCATCTTTCAGCGTACTAATTCGCGGCTCGTCTTTTGAGCCACAGTCCGTTGTGATGACAAGCGCTGGCCGTTTTTCTTCCGGCTCGTCTAATATGCGATTCACAATGCTATCTGACAGCCCGTAGCCGTCTGTAAAGCGATTGCCGATAATGGTCGTGAGTTTATCTTCGGGGTGTCGAAAGTATTTGACGGCGGCTTTATAAAACACCGTACTGGACGTACACCCATCACAGTCAAAGTCATTGACGGTGGCAATGCGCTCATTGTTAATAACGGCTTCAGCAATTCGCTTGGCTGCTTTATCAGCGTCTTTCAACTTACCAGGATGCCGGCAGTTTGATAAAGAGTTGTTCGTAATGGTATCAATGGCGGCGTCGATACCGCTTTCATCGATAATGCTATCAAAGGCGTCAGAGCGACGCGCCAGAATTGCTGCTTGTACTGGCGTCATCCCTTTTTGGGTTGCCGCCTTAAATACGTCTCCATTATGCTCGCGATTTACATGCTTCACGGTTGGCATTGGTTTCACCTTAAATTCACTGTAATTAAGTGAAGCCTACCATCTGAAATCGGGCGTTTTAGAAACTCGACAAATTTTCTTTAACTCTAACATTGATTGTCGTTCATCCATCGAATCAGCTCGCTCGCGTGCCGTTTAGCAGAGCGTTCAATATCGAGGAACTCTTCCATTTCCTTTTCTGAGGCCGGTTCATTCCGGGTATGGAGGTAGGAGCCTGTTTTGATAAGCATGTCTTTAAAGTTAGTCGTGAGTGACAAATGCTTCTGGTAGAGAGATAGGAGCTCTTTATTGCGTTGCTCTTGCGTATTTCTTGCTAGCTGCCCTATGGCGCCCTCCAGCTCTCCTTGAACATACAAGAGTAAATCAAGCGCTGATTCGGCTTCTATTTTGTCAATGCTGACGTGTTTAATTGGGCTGTTGGCTTTTGGCATTACTCATAACACTTAATGCTTTTTTCATAAGGTCAATCACATTTTGGGCTTCTTCTAACTCTTCGCTGAGTGACTCAATATCACTGGCTGTTAGCTCTTTCTTTTCACCAATGACTTCATAAAGTTCAGCAAGAGTCAGGCTGTATAGATGACCCATTTCAAATAAGCTTGCCAAATTGGCATTAGCCTGCAAGTACGCCTTAAGCTTTTCTAGCAGCGAGTTGATTTCATTTATATTGAATTCAATCGCTTTTTTCGTGTTTTCTATCGTTGGCGATGTTGTCATTTCGTCTTTCCATTATCCTGTGCGCTTTAAATAGCATGTCGTTATAACCGTCAATGAACACCTGACTGAATCCGTCCGCCTTTAATTGCGGTGTGACCCCTTCAAGGTTTCCGTCTAACTTGTATTTTTCCCGACATTCTTTTCTGCAGGACTCGTACCCCTGCATATACTCTTTGCCGCCCTGGTTAAATTTGTATGGCAAAGCTTTTAAATCTAATGGGCTCGAAAGCAGCCTTTCTAATGTCATTATTACATCTTGTGTTTTATTGTTGTTTCATCCAAAGCAGGAGCGTCGTCAAACTGGTGACTGTTGTTTGGTGCTACTTGGCTTTTAGCCTCTTTAACCGGCTTTATCACTAAGTTATCAAGCGGCGCAAAGTTGTCGGCTCGGATCTGCTGTACATCGAGAGCATCCAGTTTATTAAGAGCAAATGCAAGGGATGCAAGGTTGCGATTACCCCGCTCACTGTTAGCATCAACATCCGTATGCCGACTGATTTCAAAAGCGCTTTCAATCTCTTGTTTAGCAAGCGGCGTCATGGCCATGGTTAAAAACTGCTGATAATCAGTGATCTCATGCTCTTGCACGTTTGGTGCATCGAATAATTCAAGCTCAATAAGCTCAACCCATTCGTTTGGACGCACCGCAATCGAGGACAAGTTATGAAGTTCAAACTCACTACTTAGCGGAACCGCCTGATCGACCGAATGCTCATAATTATTAAGCGCGTGACTTAACTGCATTTTACGCCCTGTTTACCCAAAGTGAATGAAAGCTATACAGTGCATTTCTGCAGTATCCCCAATTAATGTCGTCCAATGTACTTGGGAGGTTTCGATTCTCAACAGAGCTAACCCCTTCTTTTTTGTCCTTACTAAGCTCAACAAAGAACGGTTTTAATAAGCAAAGCGCCTGCTCTTTGGTGTCTTTACTTTCAAGAAGAAAGGCGAGCTCTGATTTACTCACTTTTGTGATCATCGTATAAACAAACGACTCAGGATTTTGCCCCTGGTATTGATGCATAAATATCGGTGCGACAGCTCGAAAAGCCTGCAGCGCCAAAGATAGCTCACCAATCACCACATCCACTTTTGACGTTTTATGATGCTCGTTCACAAAGCCGATAAAAGACTCAATGGCCCGATGACGTTTTAATACCTGCTGCAGATAATCATGATGCCCATTGCAGATGCGAATAAGCTCTATCGCTTTTCTTTCGGACTCAAGGGAGTGTGTTTTGCCATGCTCAGTGACGGCTGACTTTAATTCACTTAAATAAGCAAATTCTCGATAAGCCACTTTATTAATAGCTGCCTGGCGCTCTTGCGGCGTTTCAGACTCACTCATTGGCATATCTTTTAAGGACATCACAATATGAGTCAGTTTCTCATTAACTTGACCCGCGATTTCTCGTATATCCTGATGAGTATTCATCTTTTTTCCCCGTCAGCCGTCCAATAGATACAGGCGTTAAAAACGCCCTTAGAAGTTATAAGTCACTTCAAAAAACGTCTGTTTGTAGAGTGCTCGGTACCCAACCGTAAACTCAAAATTATCACCGGGGGCATAAGCACCAGATACAAACGCATTCGCTTCTGATTCCGTATCGGTTTCAACATCGCCAATATCCAGTGATTCATCGAAATACTCGACACCCAATTCCATTTTGGTTGAATGCGTTAAATCGATACCCGCGCCAGCTTTTGCTGCCAGACCTGATGCTTTAATTGATTGTGCGCTCGGCAATTCATCTTCATCTACCGAGCGAACGCCTAATGAGCCAAACGCATAAAGCTTGTCATCAAACCGGTACCGGTAGCCGGCATCAAATTCCATTACGTCCAAATCAACACTGCCATCGACGGTACGCTTTGTTAACGACGCATCAAGATAATAAGTATCCTGGTAGTCCAGTCCGAAAATGAACCCTTGCGTATCAGCATCCACATCGTCAGCGCCTGTTAATAGCACTTGATCAGACGTACCGAACTGCCACCCGAGATAGCCGCCCATATCGTTTAAATACTCATTCGCATGAGCACCAGCGGATGACATTAAAGCTACCGCACTACTGACAATTAAAATCTTTTTCATTAAAGCTACTTACCCTCTTGCTTTTCATTTATCGCTTCGACTTTGTTTTGAAGCGTTTTTATTTTCAGGTTCATTCGGTACACATCGTGCTCTACAGTGTCAGCACCAGGATTGTGTTTTGCGAGGTGCAAATGATGACAACTTGGAAGGTTGCCGTCACTGTCCTGGTATTTGCGAGCATCAGACTCCCGGTAAACGTACTGCATACCGGAATCAACATTTACAACACAGTAAATATCATCGCTTACTTTCTTGGTGACTGGAGTCTCCGGAGAGGATGAGCAGCCCGCCAAGCTCATTGCAGCTGTCATTAACAAAGCTGTTGTGACTTTTCGCATCTTGTACCCTATTGCGGTAAATTTAAAGAGAGTATGGTGTATTGTATATTAAATTAATATTTTTGGTAAACCCTAATCCACACTTTCAAACAGTGATTCAACATAACTTTGAAGGCCTTCATTATTATCCAAGCCTTTTCTCTTTAACGCCTCATTGAGCTTTTCGGGCAGATTGCCTTGTGTTTTTTGACGATCATTTAAGTTTTCTTTCAGTCGTGAAACAAACTCTGACTCACCCTGCACATTGATAAATGATGAACGTTTGGCGTCATCTGGCTCAGTGGACTTAACAAAGCTACTATCATCCCCGATTGTCACCACGTCGAATTTGCAGACATTCTTCGCGGAACGACCCCGCTGCTTGCCGATGGCAAGTAACCCGACTTGAGCATAAGGTTCGGCTGTTGTGCCCGTTGCATTTGGTAGCTCACTAATAAGTACGGTTTCAGCGAGCTGACCAGTTTTTATAGAAATCGCGCCATCGTCATGAGTGATCATCGGCCCTTTGTCGTCTTCAGTCGCGTCAGCGCTTTTAATTTCAATCACATCTAACGCTTCTTGAGCCGACTTGTTCATTAAGGCATCCGTGATGGCCGCCGAGTGACTAACCCGACTTAATAATGCCGCAATTTTAAAGGCTCCTTTATCAGAAACACTTCCAAGCCAGTTGGAGGTAAAGATAAGGCGAGCCTTTTCTTTTACAGCAAAATCAACAATTTGCTCAAGGCGTTCGATTGATTTGCGCTCATAGTCAGATTCAGTCCGAAATGCAGGCGTTTTGTTACTGACTACTAAGCGATTAATAAAAACAAATTTATACATAAATACCTCAGTGACTGTGAGCGCTTTGAAGTGGCTGATGGCATAACGGACATTCTGTATTTGCGTTTTTTAATGCCAGGTCCAGCTTGTTATTTATCCGGGCAATCTCTTTTTCAGTCGTGTTTTTGCTGGACTTCTCTTTTTCCAGCTCTGTTTGGCAATCAAAAAAGGCCAATAACAGCGCCAGCTTTTTATGGGTAATATCGGCGTCTGCATTAGCACTGTTAATGACGTGCATTGCTGCATCAAACGCCTGCTTGTCTTGTTGCACTTTAGACACACTGAGTCCGGACAAAATGCTAAGCTGGCGATCAATTTCGTTGACAGCTTGTTGCGGTTTCTGATCTTGTGCAAGTCTTTTCAGCTGCTCGATGTTAGCCATTACTTCAAGGTTGGCTGCAGCTTCTTCATGCATGCTCAACAATGACATTTTCGCAGTGATTTCATGGTAATTTTCATCAATACCATCAACTACTGACTCCGCTGAATTAATTAACGCCCAGTTGGCTTCGAGTTTGCGTTTTTCGTCATCGAGCATTAAGAGCTCACCAATAGTGTCCATTTGCTTTTCACTGTCAGCACACTCTTGCTGCCAATGTCGCACGCACTCAGTGAGGTTTATGGCGTCTGAAAGCCCCGAAAGTCGCTGAAGCTCGCTATTTATTTTATCCAGCTGTGATTTAGCGCTTGCGATCTTACGCTTGGTTTCAAGGACAACCTCACGGTGCTTTTTAATTGCTTTAGCAACAGCCTCGTATTCAGCTCCTAAATCAATGATTTCTGCCCGACGGTATTGTGATATGGCCGGATTTAAGACGAACAGCGGATCCTTTTGATGACTGATATGTTTATCGGTCGTGTCACCCGTAGCGGTCATCTGCAAATGATCAAAAACAAACGAAGGAACCTCTGTGGCTGCCTCTTCCAGTTCCAGCGTATTCCCTTGCTTATCTTTAATGAGATACGTTGCCTTGGGCTTGGCGCTTTTGGTGAGAGCTAAAGACCACCGTAATTCTATATGGTCCTCTAATATCAGGCTGACCGATGCAACATCCTGATCATGACGGATACGAGAGCTCAGACGATTGTTTGTCATGAGATCCGATAATGCGCGAGTGACAACAGATTTCCCCAGGTTATTCGGGGCAACTAAAGTGGTAAGTCCGGCACTTAACGGCAGTACGGTATCCACATGGGACATATAATTGGTTAACCGGATCTGTTTGATGGCTATGCCTTCAAGCATGTCCGCATTGAACTGCTTATCGGCATCAGACTCTACCCGTTCATCATGCACATCAACACAAAAACCATTGGTACCGGGAGATAGTTCAATTTTATAGATAGGCAGTTCATTTGACTGAGTATGGTGACTTATGAATATGGCCTGAACTCCCATTTCAGAGCAAAGGCGGTCGAGCACTTCGATGAAGCGAGGCACTAAATCAACCGACACCCAACAATCGGATTCATCGAGGACCACAAAACGCCGCTCACTTGACAAAGCTAACGCGATAAAGCGAAAGCCTGCAGAAAGCAGGTTATTGATAGAGCCACCCTGGGATTCAACAATATCCTCTTTTTCGCCATTATTGATGCCATAGACATTCAGAGCCGGGCGGTTGCCGTGCATCGACGGCTCTAGTTGTATTTCGGTCCCCTGGTCGCCCATTACATCACGGACAATGGCCGTTAATAACTCTGAGTAAAGCCCAACAGAGCTTTTAGCCATTGAGTCCTGCAGCTCTTCCAGAACATCATAGACATCTTTTTCATAGGCGACTATCTGCTCATTCTCACTGAGCTGATGCAGCAACGTTCGCTTTTCCTGTTGCAACGCTTCACCACGACCGGCAAAGCGATGCAGCGCATTTACCGTGTTGGTGTCCATCATAACGAAAGCTCCGAGTCATCACCGAATAAGCCAAATTTACTGTTATCATCGCTGTTATCTTTACTGGATGACGATTCCTGTTTCTGCGTTTCGGCGGCTTGCTCCATGGTTTTATTGCGAGCGTTTTCTGCGTTACTTACCGTTTCTTGTAATGGGTCAAAATCAGGCGCATCCTCACTGCTCAGTGGTTCACTCTCATGCGATTCAGCTTCTTGCTCGGAATTTGACTCCGGTAACAGGTCTTCCTCGGGGGTATCCTGCTTTTCAAACTCAGGATTTAACCCGCTGCCAGTATCGTCAGTGTCATCTTCTTGTGCTGTGTTGGTGTCATTTAATGATGATTCATCTGCATCTGCCGTGTCATTCGTCTTTCCTGCACTTTGCGCTAGCTTTTCCAGTCCATTTACCACGTCCGCCGGCATGGCTTCGCCGTTTTCAAGGGATTCCACCGCTCGTTCAATCAGAGCATTTCCGTGACCAATTTCGTCCAGCAGTGCTTCTTTTTTCTTTTTCAAATCACTGTAAATAGAGCGAAGCTGAGTTAAATCGTCCGTACCAAACTCTTTTTTTACTTGCTCTTTAAGCTCTTCAAAGTGCTGCAGGCGGTCGCTAATACGCCCTTCCTGACGTGCCAGGCGGTTTTTAAGCTCTTCGCGTTTTTGAATGTCTTGTTGTGTGTTCATGCTCTTGGCCTCTTGCAATAAAATATAATCTATATACAATACACGATACACAAAGAAGTTTACTTAGTCAATAAATACTGGATGGCATAAGCAATGGCACACAAAGATGAGTTTCCTGCACAAGACGAGCGATTTGCGTTTATTAAGTCATATCTTAATGAGCACCGAATGATTTCTTTGCACGAAGAGGTCTTCTTTAAAGCCTATGTAGAGCGATTCCCCTGCTACGTCCTTTCTGAGCATAGCGTTAAGAAACGCCTGATTTGTCACAAGGCGAAGCAAGACCTGGCAGCCATGGAGCAAGAGGGGATACTTCAAAGTAAACTGGGAGAGCTTATCAATAACAACACCCGTGAAAAGTTTTATAAGTTGAATATTGCATTGGCTAACCCATTTTTAACCGGTCAACGACTAAAGGCATAGGTGAAACGTGTATACCAATGATGAGTTAAAAGCGGGGCTGCAGCGTTATTTCGGGTACGACGATTTCCGGGCGCGACAAAAGCCCCTGGCGCATTTAATTGCCAGTGGACACAGCTGCTTAGGTATACTGCAAACAGGCGGCGGTAAGTCAGTATGCTTCCAGTTGCCGGCACTCTTATCTTCCGGCGTCACTGTTGTTGTATCTCCGCTTATCTCACTTATCACTGACCAGGTTAGAGAGCTTAAAGAGCGCCAGCTACCTGCAGACGCTATCATTGGTGATACCCCCTACCCCGAGCGCCGGCGTATTATTCAAAGCGTGCGAGATAAGAAATTAAAACTGCTCTATGTCTCGCCGGAGCTTTTCTGCCAATCATCATTTATTCGGCAATTCGATGACTCAGCTCCTATCTGCAGAGTCGTTTTTGATGAAGCTCACTGTTTAAGTCAATGGGGTGAAGATTTCAGGCCAGGCTATTTGCGGGCGGCGTTAACATTGAAGCACCTCGCCGGTGTGTACCAGAGATTTAATATACCTACGCCACAAGTGATAGCGGTAACTGCATCAGCGACACCGGCAGTTCAAAAGCAGATCATCGGACTGTTAGATATTGACGCAGACAAGACAGTGGCTGAATCTCTGTCTCGCGAAAACCTCTCGCTTAACGTTCACACCGTCGGCGATGATAAAGACCGTAAAAAACAGCTCTTAAACCTGCTAAATCAACATAAAAACGAGCCTGTTATTATTTACACCAATTCGCGCAGAGAAGTCACTACACTGTGTCAGTTTCTGAAAATGAACGGACTGACAGCGAACCAGTACCACGCCGGAATGAACAAGCAAGAGCGAAGTGCTGCACAAGAAGACTTTTTACGCGATTACGTTGATATAATGGTTGCCACAACCGCATTTGGCATGGGAATTAACAAGCCCAATATCAGAGCGGTTGTCCACTATAAAATTCCTCGTACTATTGAGGACTATTACCAACAAGTCGGTCGCGCCGGCCGGGACGGCCAATTATCTCATGGTCACTTGTTTTTCAGTAGCAGCAATGACTTTAACAGCCTTAATAGTATGCTGGCGCATGGGCATCCGAATTCAGTGGAAGCACACAAGTGCTATCAATTTCTGGTGCATCTACAAAAAGCTGCCCCGGACTTACCGGTTGATCAGCCGGTATCGGTTATTGCCAAATCACTCAATATGAGTGAAGCAAAGGTCAATTGGTGCATTCACTTTTTTGAGCGCCATCGTATAGCAGTAAAAGAAGGTGATGGTTATTTTGTGCGGGAACTTAAAAAAGCCAACTGGAAAGCCATTGATTCGATTTACAACCACAGAACATCAAAGGCCAGTCAAACGATGGGGCTTGCAAGAAGCAATGATTGTCGGCAGCAATATATCCTCCGGTATTTTGGTGAGAGTTCCCCGGAGAAATGCGGAGTTTGCGACAATTGCCGTCAGGATAAAGCCGCCTTACGTCCGAAAGATGAGCTTACATGGGATGCGTTAAAGACGGACTTAAGAGCCGCCAGAGATACCATAGCGAAGCAGTTACGGGTACCGCCAGCGGCGCTTCTAACAGAAACAGAGCTTTCGCTTATTATTAAAACGCCCCCGGCATCCGAAGAAGCACTCCGGGAGCGACTTAATATGGCTACTTGTAAGTTTCAGCTGTTTGGCCATCACTTTGTGCAGGCGTTTGAGAAAAATGGCCTTTCACTGACGCCTGGTAACGGTAAATCTCCGGACGCTCGATTAACGGATAAGGCATTAACTTCGACGGCTTGCGACGATGAGTTAGATGATTACCCGGTTTTATAGACTGGTTTGCCTTTAATACCGTGTTCACCTTGCCGGCTGGATAAGCAATCGGTAGCACTGCGTTTTTTGCCTCTGAACCATCAGCGTACTTAATGTTCACCATTGGCTTGTGGGGTACCGGCTTACGATAGGCCAGCACTTCATCATCAGGTAATGCACTCAGCTCGCTTAGCGCGTGATTATCCGCCGCTGTACCCTGGTGATTACTCAGTAGCATGTTAATCGCAGTTTCTTTTGATATTTTCATCACTTTGGGTGATTTTTTCATCGAAAATGACAGGGTTTCCGGCCACTTGTCCAGTAACGGGATATGGCGTACTGACTGCAGTTTGTGCAGTCGTGCGTATTCCGTTTTCTCCAGCACGGCTTTTGACAAGGCAATGGGGATGCCGTCGCTATCTTCCACCGACTGATCAGCTAAAGAGATAAAGAAATCGTCCACGCGGTCCTTTACTTCATTCACAGCTTCAATGAGCGGTTTTATTGCTGGGGTATAAGCCACTGCACCAATAAAAAACGTTGACTCGTTCGGCTTCTGGTCATCTTCGTAGTAGATTTTACGATAGGCAGCTATCACGACACGCTTAGCTTCTTCTGCGCTATACGGTAAACCCGTTGCTTTATTGATTGCGTAGAATGACACATCAGGCAGCTGCTCTAAACGCTGAGTAAGAGCGTGAAGCTTGCCCGTCAGCTCACCAATAAGCGTAAGAGCTTCCATTTTTACTGCAGTAAACTGTGTTGATGTAATAGCCATGATGCCACCTATACTGATCATTTATACAGCTATTATAGCTGAACTCTATGATCGGTCAAATAGTAAGCAGCAATCGTGGGTAGCAATAAACTTCTATAGTAAATTCGTCTACTCGGGTTAACTTTTAATCTCTTCAAAATCAAAGTTGACTACGGAGCAACTCATGGTTTCCCATAAATTAATTCTTTCAAGTAAAGCTTGAGGCAATATCAGCCCCCGAGAAATGCAGGATTTAACATCACTCAAGCTGGGTAAGGCAGTTTGCAGCTTGGTTCCATCTTGCCTTTGAGCTAGGCTTTGTAAGGTTTCAGTTATCAGTCTTAGCTCCCCCATACTTATCAACTGGCTGAGCATCGCGCTTTCCTTGAGCCTGAGCCCGGAAGACAGTTAACGCTCTTTTGTATTGCTCATTTAACATTCATATCTCCAATCCAGTGCTTTTTATTTCCTACAGTAAATAACTACGCCTGGCGCCTGAGCGTGCTTTCTGTTTCCTCAACTAAATCGTTATCGCCTCCCTTAAAGAGCATTTCCGATTCTTTATACACTGAGGGCTGTTCGGTTTTCACACGCTCTTGGATCGTTGACGATAGTTTTTCAGGGAGAAGCCCTTTGAATGAAAGACTCAATTCAATGCCGGCACACATTTGAATGAGAGCAGTATTTGTCGAATTATGTTGTTTGATTGCCCTCGGGAGCGAACTGAATACGGATGGTGCAGAAAGATCCTGAGTTCCTCGGAATTGACCAATCGATTTAAGGCATTTTTGCGCCATGCGCTTGGCCATCATTTTTGTGTCATCAGGAGGAATATCTAAATAGTGTTCCCCAACAAAGGCGAAATCATCGACGGTTGGCTCCTGAGTTCCATTTACCGGGAGAATTGTATTGGCATAATATCCGGACAAGCCGGCTAACGATAAAATGTCATAAGCCGGCGAAAGTTCACAATTAACAAAGCTGCTATTATGCTCAACTAACATGCTTAAATTTTTAAGGTGCAAGTCTCCATCACCAATCATCCAGCTGCATAAAAAACGCTCCATAAATCGTTTTTTATCACTTTCGAAATTCGTTGAGAATTGGCGCAAGCATTGGCTGGCGGTCTCCATTGACCCTTTAAACCGCTCGTTACTCTCAAGACCCATCAATGTGCAAAAATCGATAGGACAATAACGCTGGGTGTTAACTTCAGTTTTTTCAGGGAGACTAAAAAGCTCAATGATGTATCCGGGAGGCTCAATCACGTTACCAGCGTTTTTTTCAAAGTCATTCAGGAGCTCGTCTTCAGGGACATGAAGCTTCCCGATAGTAAGACCGCCTGCAGTTAATGCTTTTTTCGTCTTTAACGTACCGAGGTTCCATTCTGAGTCAAAGTCATCGACTTCATCCGGATTGACGTATTCATCGGTGGTTTTATTCAGATCCACTAAAGCGAAACTGGGAACATCCACTCCCATATCTTTAGCGAGCGACATACTCAACCACTCACGGCCACCCAGTGACGCAGACTTACCAATATGCTCACCAGGCATTTTTAATAGGTGCGTTTTTACATCTTTGTCTGCAGAATTATGAATGCCATAGTGACCATTTTTGTATTGGCGAAGATGGACCGTGGTTTTTGGCTGGTTGCCGGCAAGTAAAATGTCGCTTTGGTTCGCATCCTCAACCTCTTCCGGAGCGAGAAGTACACTTTTCCCGCCAGAGTATAAAGATGGCCGGGTAATGCCGTATACGAGTCCTTCGTAAATGCTCTCTTCTTTTGTTGCCTCGCTAATTGAAATTCCTTTTACATCGGGCTCTCTTGAGGTTGTGTTATTGGGAGTTAGGGTTAAGTTACCCAGTGCATAAATCTCCTGGTTTAATGCATCTACAACATCAAAAGCACTATCATTACCATGCTCACTAATGATCTGTTGAACCAGGTTAGAGTTTGGACTACTGGCACTTTTCAAGCCTGCATTAAAATAAGGCGCCAGCTCGATATTGTTCAGGTGCGCTGATACCGACGCCCGATTTTCGTCAGCGCTTACATGGCCAATATTCTGCCCCTGCCAGATGATGTTAGCTAACCATTCATCTTTGGTTTGTCGGCTGGATTCAAACGTTTTGTAGGATTTATACAGCTTATCCGCAATAGACGCCCCTAAACCAGCTTCAAGCCGATTAGTATTTACCTGTTGAGTGATGACATCCAAAAGTTGAACTAATGCGTTTGGCTCAAAGTAACCAGTAGACACCCCCAGTTGATAGAAGTGTGTATCATTTTTAAAAAAAGTATTTATTGGGTTTAGGCTGGGATTGGCACGCCGTTCTGCTTCTGCAATCAATACGCCTTTAGGTGTTAAAAGCGTTGTTTCCCCGACTGCCTTACAAAGACCTGCGCCAAAGTAATCAAGCTGCAGCGGCACGGCTTCAACATTAATAATGTTACTTTTGCTGTTTTCCTGTTGAATAAGACGTTTTAAGTCATTGCTCCACGCACTGCCGGCCAGGGAAACATCTAACTGTAAGGTATCGTTAGATTGGTTGATCACAAATAAATCAGAATCGCTATTAACGCCCCCGTCCACCGCTTTTTTATCCATTATAATAGCGCCAGCTCTGGATGCTATTTTTGCAGCGGCGGCCTGTGCGGACTCTTTAATAATATTGAGCAGCTGTGCATTTGAATACACGTTAATTCTGGCAGATTCGCTTAAGGTCAGTCCATACTGTTCGTTTAACGAAATAAAATAAGGCTCGTTTTTATGCTTTTGTGAAGACTCAACCAGCGTTAACATTCAAAACCCTCGGAATATTTTATGTAGTATTATACACGATACTTGAGGGGTAAAAAAACCACAATAGTGTTTTGTGGCTTTTGGGTTGAGGCTGTTACAACTTACTTTTTAGCCAGGTAGGCAGGCCAGACAATTTTAGCTTGAGGCGACAATGGGCTTATTAAGCGCCCTTCAAGTTTTGACGGTATTTGATGCAGAGCGCACGCCACCAAACCTGCACCGTTCAATGAAAATGCAAACAAGCTGACTTCTATATGCTTGAACTGCTCGGTCTTGCTCAAAAAATCAAGAAACGCTGGATGACGGTAAATGTAGTCTTTTAACTGCAATCCGGTTGTTATTTTATCCATGTATTCCGGCTGGACGTACTGCACAAACGGATCGTCTGATTTTAGCCATTGGTACCAATAGTCAATGACGAGGCTCGATACCTTTTTACTCATCCAGCGCACATCAAAGTAATTGCAATGAGCAATATCCTCTTCTGTTTTAAAATGACCGTGATCATTGGATTGAGGCTTTGTGACATCAAACGCAACGTTAACCGGGTGAACGAATCCACCTTGCATTAGGGCTTTCCGGTGCATGTAGCCAATAACCTTTGGTGTGGACGCACCAACAGATAGGTAGGTCAGTCGCCCCGTTTGCTCTTTTGTGTTTGGTAGGTCAATGGACTCAAGAACAACCGGCTTGTCAGATGGAAGCGCTTTGTCATCTGGTCTGCGTATGACCCCTGTGCAATTTAATTGCATTTTTTATTATCCGTATTAACTAAATTTTAATGCTTAAATATAAAGAACAATAATTACTTTATAAAGTATATCGTAACAATTAGATCAATGCATGGTTAACGTAACAGACTCTTCTGAAAGCCTTTTCCCGAATGATAGCACGTTGTGTTTGTCTTGACAGTATTGATTTATCTGGATTGTATTGCAGTCGATACAAGAAACGCTTAAAATCGTGTATAGACATTATTATATTTAAGACACGATTAGGCTGTATATGGAATCAATGATTTATCAAGATCGACTTAAAGGCTATCATTTAGTCTCTCTATCTAAGCACTTAGGGATGTTAACTCGCCATCAAACGGCTTACGTAATGGGGATTCCCCCTGCCACCTGGTATGGCTATGCGAATTCTAAAAGCGATAAAGATGGTGGCATGGCCAACAGCTTAAAACCCATCAAAAGTGCTTCTATTTGCATTCTGACTCGTTTTGGCTTCAGCTTTCCTGATCGCATTCAGCGCACTCACTACCCTGATGCAAAAACGCTGTATAAAAAGCTTCAGGAGAAGTCACCAGACAGCTCCTATAACGACCTAGCCAGATTGCTTGGCCGGGAAATCTCAGCTGGACATCGCTGGCTATCTCGCGGCAACAGTTTTGATGGAACGACTCGGCGACTTGCGCTCCATCTAAACGACTTTTTAAATGAAAACCGCCTTGGCGAGTGGCGCAAGCTGGTCAACAAAGAAGTCCAGTTACGCAATGCTGTCGGCGCTAAGTCACTAACCTTGCCCAATGGTGACGAGCCATTACCTACCTCAGAAATTAGCGCCAAATCCATTAATGAACGCCTTTTGGTCGTTGGTGACATTGATGTTATTCGTAACTCATGCAGTCTGGACACGCAAGATAGCCTCTATCATTTGGGTCTTTCTCAAAAGAAATGGAATGACCTTGGAAAAATGAACCCTCTTATTCCGATACGAGATCCATCGCTTTCGATATTACTAAGACTCTATTTCAATCATCCAGAGGACCTCGATGCAGTTAAATTGCCAAGTATTCTGATAGATGATGTATTTGAAGAGCTTAATAATCCAGATAATAAAGTTTCACGATCATTGCACCCTGATGAGGTCGCGTTATTGTTAGGTTTTACACCATCTTGTGTTCAGCGTTGGCGCCTAAACACTTCTGTACACAACAAAGTTGTTAATTACAGCCCTAAACAGCAACGTCTTATATCTCACTTCTACCAAGAGATAAAAGCCGGTCGGTTCGATGACTGGTACCAGGTTGTTATGGTAGAGGCTAAGACTAGAGGTATTAAAAACCTATGGGAAACCGGCTGGTCTCAGTGATCAGTCGATTAACAATCGGCAGTGAGGGACCGAGTGATCCCTTTCAAAACCTACTGGATGCTCAATGCACTGTAAACGGTGGTCAGTCAAGTTCATTTACAGGGGGCTTGGCGTCACCAAATTCGTGTATAGGAAGAGATGCGGCTTCAGTGATGGTACGGATCAATCCAGCTTATGATTTCTCAGACTATATAATTAACAGTGAGCACTTAGGCATAAACCATCCAGATACCGAAGCTGAAGGTTATCATGAAGGTGGCATTGATGGCTGGATCGTAAAAGCCTGGCCTACGCGCCAAAGTAATGGTTTGAGAACTGCGAATACTAGACTTATAGAGTTCACTCTTACTCACATTAGTACAGGCGAACAAAAAACATTTTCTTTTCTCGCTGAGGGGCAAGGAGATGCCCTTCTCCCCAGCCCCATTTAAAAATGAACCCACTATCTATTATGGATCAAAAGTATGACTCGCACCCACAGTAAAAGAGATAGTCTCACCCGAGATATGCAATATTGTGTATTCTACCTTTCCGGTACAAGGAGAAAAGTTGGGGCTTGATGCGTATATTTCCAGCACATTCCCCGTCAAAGGTGAGCTTGGGCGCCAGTAGGAGGCGCAATCTGGAATAGTTTTATTCTCTTTGATTATGCTGTAATCACTTGAGCTCTGGTTAGATGGCACCTTAAACTGGTATGAAATATTGGTGGCACCATCTCCCGGTTTATATATGCATATAATTGTGCTCCCGTCAGGCTCTTGAGAAAAAGAAGAGGGGTAGCCGCTACAACTGCCTTCCACCAAGAATCCGTCAAAGGGCTTAGGTGGCTCATCTTCACTACCGATTGTTAATCGATTACGGCAATATCTCAACAGTGTAGGTCTTGGTTTTCCCTGTTGGGTCATGGCGCCACGTTATAACCCCTCGTCCTCCACACCGATTATGTATGGGTCTATCACTCTCAACTCGGATTCCGGGTTTGGTTGTAGAGCCCCGCGTAAGTACTCGACACTCATAGGATGGCCCACTAACATAAGTGTTTATGGTCCAGCTATATTCTGATAAAGGTAGTGGGTACCTATCAAAGCCAACAGTTGCCTCCCCCAACTCTGAGAAAAGGCATGCATGTGATGTCTCGCTTACATTAACAGGTGAATTATCAGAGCAGTATGGAGTTAAGCGAACCCCATCAAAAGGATCGCTAGGTCCCTCACTGCCGATTGTTAATCGAGCTTTTATATTGCTAGCCATTACTGTTACTTACATCTTTCTGTTAATGTTAAAAGTATTTTGTCCAGTATCGTATAAATATCAAAAATGATGGTTGCAACACGACTCAAACTAAATATACTAGATACTGATATACAGAAACAAACAGTAAGGCAACATTATGACGATTCGAAAAACATTAATTGCAACAGCACTTCTTGCTTTAGTCCAGCCGGCTTTAGCGCAAAACAGTGACGATTCAATTGACATAAGCTTTAAAGGCGACACCGTTGCCGGTGAGCCGGTAATCTATCAGCGTCATCAAGAGCGCATGAGTCAAGATGTCACTAAATCAGCAAGCCTGAGTGGCGGCGCTCTAGCATCATTAGATGTTGTTGATGTGGCTGTGTTCTACAGCCCTGTATTGGAAGATATGCTCGGCACACAAGAGATTATTCGCCGCGTTGACTTCTGGTTTGAAGAAATCAACCAAGGCATGCGCCAATCTGGTACCAGTGTTTACTATAATCCGGTTTTTGTTAAACCATTTATTTATGATGTTCGTGCTGAGTCTACAGATGAAGAGTGCCAACAGTATGTATGCACCAACTTAAATCCACTTAACATGGAAGATGCCTCATTCACTCCATGGATTGACCCGGATACTACTGAGTACTCACCAGGCATGAAAGCGGCTGAATTTGGCGCTGATTTAAGTCTCTACATACAAGAGTCTTCGGATTATGACATCGAAAATGGCCCACTAGGAACAGCTAGCACATTTGGTCGAACCTCGCGAGTTGCAGATTTAACGATTGCTCCAACCGTCGTTGAGCGTGATTTAGTTGATAACGCAATGGTATCTACTGCTCGCACTATTATGCATGAATTCGGTCACAATTTCGGTTTGCAGCACCAACTTGAACAAGCTGAGGGTTGGGATAGCGCTGGCGCCGAAGAATACAGCTTTGCATGGCAATGCGGACAAGGTGATGAGCACAGTCGAGCCACTGCGCTTTGGGCAACCACAAAGATCGGTTTTGAACGCTTAAACTTATTGAGCAACCCTGACATCATGCGCCATGATGAAGCCTGTGGCGACCCACAGGAAGCTGACCAAGCTCGCGCTGTTAACGAATATGCTGAAACGGTCGCATCACTGGATGACCGCCCTGTAGCAACAGCGGATGTCTCATTCGATAAAGATAAGTACACAGTGTTAGCCGGTCAGGATGAGCTGTTAGTTAATGTCACTCGTAGTGGTGATACCAGCGAGTATGCCGAAGTGCAGGTGGTGACACACGACGGTGGCGCTAAAGAAGATGAAGATTTCTTGTTCTCTGGCTCTATTGTGGGTGATGGCGAGTCTCACAAGCCATCAGGTGCGGTTGTTAAGTTTCAGCCCGGTGAAGCAACAAGTTTTGCCACTATCGATTTAACGAACGCGGATACGAGCGTAACAAAAGCATTCACTGTTTCTTTACGTTTCCCGTTAAAGTTAAACACAAACGATGACACTGCACTGGTTGAGCTGCAAGGCGATAACGGTCCTGCTTCATCGGGCACGGTTAGTGCAGAGCAGACAAGCTTCCTGCTGCCTGAGAACGACGAGCAGGTGGTAACGCTAACGCGCTCAGGTGACTTATCACATGAAGCCGTAGTGAAAGTTGAATCTGTCGATGGCACAGGCACAGCCGGTCAAAACTACTTCCCGGTTGACCGCTTTGTTCACTTCCTACCAGGCGAAGAAACAGCCACCTTTACCGTTAGAAGTGGTGAAACAGACGATGTAAGTACGTTCCAGGTTAATGTTAGCTCGCCAATGAATGTGTCAGTAGAGCAATCAACACTGGATTTCACGGTTAAATCCGGTAAGCGTGGATTAGCGACATTCCCGCTGCAAGAAACGGGTGAGTTAGACTACCCTGAAGGCTTATGTATCGATGATATGCCTGAAGATGGCGTGCAAAGACACTATGACGACGAGCATATCTGCGGTTTTCAAATGAATCACGCTGATGACACATTAACGTACTCAGTTGATATTGAGCGTATCGGAGGCTCTACAGGTGAGCTTGAAGTTAATGTCTTTTATGTCAGTGAGGACTACTTGATACCTGACCAGTACAACGACGCGGGTGAATTGGTTGATGTTGATGACCGCATGGATTTTGTAGACGGCTCACACTTTGACGAGTACGGCTTTCTTCCGGGTGGAATGTTGAGCTGGAGCACCAAAACAGTGACTTTCGCTGACGGTGAAACAAGCAAAACCATCGACATTGAAGTGACTGATTTACCGCAATACGCTGAACAAGACGGTTATCAGTTCATGCTTGAAATTGAAGCTGACCGATTATTGCAGTACACCTACAAAGCCGGCGCTATCAATTTCCGTGTTGAGCAGGCATCAATGCCAGATGACGATGACAACGGCGGTGGCGACGACAATGACGGCGGTGACGATAACACCGGTGGCGGCGGTCCGGATGACGGTACTGATACAGGAGGTACGTCGGGCGGCTCAACATCACTGTTATTCTTAGGTTTGCTTTCAATGTTAGGTTTGCGTCGTATCGTTAAATAATAACTCTGCAGCTTATTTAGCTGGCAACTCGAAAAGCCTGTCATATACTGACAGGCTTTTTTTATAGCTGTAAAACAAGGAGTTAGCCCAGTGCGCTTTGTTGCATCACTTGATAAAATTGACGCAGAAATTTTACTACAAAAATATAAATCAACATATCTGTGGGAACGGTATTTCCCATCAAAAGTAGGATACTTGGGGGTAAGCTATCAACATAGAGGGTTAGGATATTGCGTGTGTTTATATCCTGGCACTAAGAAAGAAGTAATTATTCATCTTGCGAGCACATCAAAACTTTCATTATCAGAAGCTAGATATAAGTTCTTTCAACTACTCAAAGAGTATGACTTTATGCCGTTACAATCCGGTAATTATCGTCTGGGTACATTTTCAGAGCTAGTTCAAGGTTATGTTGATGACATGAAGCGTAATGGTAAGAGAACATATAAAGCGGTGGCCGAAGCACTTGAAAAAGAGGCCCTTACGGTTATTTCGCCTGACACTCCTGCTCGGGAGGTTACTTCCGACTCTATTTCTAACATACTATCGAAGATAATAAATCGAAAAGCCCCAACTCAAAGCAACAGGGTTCGCTCGTATTTGATTAGCGCTTTTAACTACGGGCTTAGACACGACAACGATCCGCTATTTCTTAATAAGAAGATCAAGTTTTCACTGAAGTCTAATCCTGCTCTTATAGTCCCAAAACAAAGCTACGCAGAAAAAGTTGGAGAACGTTTTTTGTCGTATAACGAGCTTACTGCACTTCTTAAAGATTGTTATAGCCATAAACTATCTGGGTACTACTCACGGCTAATTCTACTGTTAATTTACACAGGTGGACAGAGACCCTATGAGATTTTGAACTCAAAGTGGAGCGATATTGATTTTTATCACTGGGATTGGGTGCTTCCTTCAAGTATCACCAAGAACAAAAGGCCGCATTTAATACCGTTAACTCAAAAAGTCGTAGCAATACTAAAAGAGCAACGTGAGTATACTGGTGATAACGAGTATATCTTTCCTAATAAACGAACCCCCAGTAACCCTGCCAGGACAGATAGTTTTGCGCAAGGTGTTCGTCGGTATTGTTTGAAGCATAGTATTACGCCGTTCACACCACGAGACTTAAGGAGAACATGCAAAACTTTAATGATACGTTTTAACTCCGGTAACAAAGATGTACTGGATCGACTTCACAACCACTCGCTAAATGACGTATCGACTAAACATTACAATCGCTATGACTACCGCCAAGAGAAAAAAAGAGCACTACTGAAGTGGAGCAAGACAATAGAAAAAGCGATTCAATAGGTTGCGATATTTACTGCAAGCAATATAATCGTGTGTGGCATACTAATTTTATTTTATTTGGGCAAATTTAGTTATGAGTAAAGATTCAGAAAAGTTCTTTGTCGGTATGGATGATGGTTACAATACAACTATCGCTTATACTGAGCGTGGCGAAATGATAATACGACCTTCGCGCATTCGTATAGGTGGAAGCTCAGGGATTCGATTGGATGCGGGGGGTAACAGCCATTCTCCAAACGTCTTTCGCACAGAAGGTGTAACATACAGTGTAAATGCAACCACTTCTGACGACACTGTGCATGACGACTACCCGTTTAGCGGTGAAAACCGCTCAATGATCCAACACGTTTTAAATGAAATAAAATATCGTGACCCTGAGCAACCAGTTAGTATTTGTACTGGATTGCCTATGCGTCGATATTACCGAGTTAACGGACAGCTTAACAGCGAATCTATTAACAAAAAGGTAGAAAGCCTCAGCAAGCCAGTTTCTATTATGCACGGTGAAAATGAAGAGCCAGGTATAGAAGTTGCCTCTAACCTTGTTATGCCTGAATCTCTGGCGGCAATCTTTGATCTAGCACTAGATGAAAAGCGTGACCTTCAAAATGCACGGTCGCGAAATGTTAAAGTTAAGAAAAATACGAGTGTATTCAATCAGCATATTGCGTTCATTGATATTGGTGGCAAGACAACTGATGTCGCAATTTGGGCAGCAGGCCAGGTAGAAAAAGGTGATTTTGGCACTGAAAACTTTGGAATGGAAATAATTCGTAAAAATGTGAAAGAATTCATTATGGATGAATTCGGACTAAATACTGTACCTGACAAGATGATTAACCAGGCTCTTGATTCCCAATCAATTCGCATTGCCGGTAAAGATTACTCTGTAGCTGATGAAGTTAATCTGAACACTCAGCTGGTAGTCGAAAAGATTAAAAACATGAGCTCTAGTATTCTTGGTTCAAAAGCAAAGCTCATTGACGAAATTGTATTTTTTGGCGGCGGTGCAGAGGCGCTCTACTCGAAAGGCTTATCTGAACTCTATGAGCACCAACGCCTTCTTGATAACCCGATTAGTGTGAATGCTCGGGCGTTTTATAAATACTTGCGGTATTTCTCGTAATGGAGCGTAGAATTGAAATAAAGGTCCCTCATGATAATCGAGGGGCCGATATACCAAGCCGGGCAATGCTCCGATTCTATATGGAGCTTGCATCCTGGTTAAAGCTTCATCCATTTACTGACTTGAAACTTGAAGCTGATCAGATAAATTTTATTCATGAGTCGTTGCGCAAAAAGAAGTATAGCTCTTTAAGAGTGAACCTCCCGGCGGAGGCATACGAATATTGGCGTAGAATTCACTACTCTGATCGCTGGGCCGTTTTGGTAACGGTAACGCAGCTCGGTGAATACTATAAAAAGAAAATGCTTTCCCCAGCAGAAATACCTACCAAAGATAATGCACCCCAACCTATGAGCCAATCCCTTAGCTCTGAAAATACTGATGCACAAGTTTTATCAGGTGAGTCTGATAACAGAATTTCTGATCATGAAGGTCAAGCGGAGGGCGCTGAGGAAGATGATAATGAAGACCTCAGAAATTATGTCCCTAGTGGCATGTTTCAAACTTCTTGAATTTACGATTAACAATCGGTAGTGAGGGGTCCAGCGATCCTTTTAAGGATGTCATAGCTGGATGCTTTATTGATACGGCTGCGTCTGACCGGGCCTCTTCTGGCTCATGCACAGCTGCAGGTCCAATGGACGTTTCAAGGCGCAGTGTTACCTTTTCGGTTGGGAATGTTCCACCCAGTTACTCAGAAGAATCATTTACCTTTGAGGGGGTAACTCCAACCCATATTGCTTGGTCAGGCGCCTGTGTCGGAACAGGTTATAACTGTGTATTAACAGACTATTTTGTTTTGCAGGAGCACACGGCAACAGTAAAAGTCACAATAGGTAATGAAACAAGAGAGTTCACAGTTACAGCCACGGATGAACGTTTAAACTGGAATAATTAATTAACCGCTTAACAATCGG
>VMHT01028344.1_pt1 | contig 135997 bp, 203 predicted proteins | sample 4693611 | NCBI WGS metagenome assembly VMHT01 (sample SAMN12280063, study PRJNA550983) | marine metagenome | isolation source: seawater sampled from same location over 5 years 0.02-0.2 micron viral filtrate | place: USA: collected off the coast of southern California halfway between the port... ... | reverse complement strand
TATATTCCGGAGATGCAGAGTGGATAAAGACTTAGAAAAAGAATTAGAGATAATTAATCTCAGACTACAGCAGATTGAACAAAATCAAAAAATACTATTGGAAAAAATTAGTAAACATATTGACTTCATTGACGAGACGTATGAAGGTTTACGTAATCCAATAAATGCGGCAAAAAGGTTTTTAGGTAGATGAGTAAAATTGAAGAATACGCAGAGGAGTTTAGTTGGCTAGACTCAGATGATAGATTAATGCACCTAATTGATCTAGCAAAAAACGCTACTACATTGCCTGAGGCTTTGCGTACAGAAGAAAGAAAAGTAAATGGTTGCATCAGTCAAATTTGGGTTGATGTTGGTGTAGTGGATGATTTAGTACAAGTATACTATGACAGTGATGCAATGATTACAAAAGGCATTACTAGAGTTGTTTGTGATTGCTTCTCAGATATTCCTGTTGAAGAAGCAAAAGCAATACAAAAAGAAGACTTTGAAAAGTTGGGTATTAAAGAATTGTTATCAGCACAAAGGCGTAATGGCTTAGGTAGTCTGATTAACAATATACAGCAAAGGGTATCTATATTATGAATCCTGATTTTAGTAGTACAGGAAACAGCGTATGGCATCAACCATACATAGATCATTTAAAAGAGAACTTCTGGCCTAATATAGATGAAGCACATCTACAAGGTGAAAGCGATAGGTTTCTTGCTATATTTCCAGACTGGATTGCAAGTAGTACTCGTAATACAGTAAAAGGACTTGATGCGTTTCCACATAGGTTTGTTAGTTTAGGTACTACACAAGCATTGGACTGGTGGCATTATTATTGTAAAGCAAATAATCTAAGGCTACGTATGTATAGAGGTGAATATCCATATAATAGAGATGCATTATTAGAAGGACAATGGACATGGGAACGTTGGATAGATGATGCTCCGTTACGTAAGGGCGATGCTGTTATTATAAGTTTACCTTTTAGTGGACATGGCAAACAGCATAAACGCTGGTTCGATCTATTAGATGAATGTGATGAAATGGATATTCCTGTATTTGTAGACATGGCTTGGTATGGTACATGTTGGAGTATACATGTAAATCTAAATAGGCATTGTATTAAACAAGTTGCATTTTCAACAACAAAAGGATTAAGTTGTGGTAATTGGCGTTCAGGTATTGTATTTTCCAAATGGGATCAAGGTAGCCTAGCAGTACAAACTGAATGGCAACATGGCATACATTTGAATTGTGCTATTGCTAACAGTTTAATGGAAAACTTTACACCAGATACAATTAGTAAAAGATATAAAGAAGCACACATAGCAGTATGTACGCATTATGGTTTTGAATTAACAAACGTTGTACATATTGCACTAGCACCAAAAGAAAAACAATGGCATCACTTTCATAGAGATGAAGAATACTATAGAGTAAACATTCGTAATGCAATTAAGCGTTATAGAAAGACTGGAGAGTTCGCTGAATAAGTTACCTAAGACTGCATGTGCCTATCCGTTTAAGGCGGCTATGCTTATGCATGGTCAGCCCGCTACTCCTTGTTGTAGATTTCATAATAGATTTCTTGATAATGATAAGCGTGAGATAGGACAGAATTTAGATCCAAAAGATTTTATAAGACTGATGCGTCAGGACTTCATTGGTGATATACAGAACTTTGATGATGCGTTTGCTGATGTGCGTGAAACAATGATGCGTGGCGAATGGCATCCAGGGTGTTATAAGTGTAAAGCAGATGAGGAAACAAAAGGACACAGTATGCGTACAGAAGCAAATGACTTCTTTACAGACTTTACTGATAGTGTTAGACTGGAATACTTGGAGATAACAGTGGGCAGGCATTGCAATTTGCGTTGCCTAAGTTGTGGACCTGAGTTCAGTACCAAATGGGACAAAGACGCAATTAAGTTTCCTGAACTAGGCAACAGTGCATATGATATTGAACAACTTAAAAAGATTGAAGAGTTAGATTTAGATAGTGTTAAGCCTGAATGGTTTAAGGATTTAAAATATATAAAAGTTACAGGTGGTGAGCCATTTATACATCAGCAGTTTTTGCGTTGGATTACATCACTTGCTGATAGTGGCATTGCTCCACAAGTAGAGATAGAAATAATTACAAACTGTACCTACTGGCCGAAGAAAGTAGACTATGATGCACTAATGCAGTTTAAAAAAATTACTATTAGTCCTAGTATTGATAGCATAGCACATATTAATGATATACTACGTTATCCAAGTAAATGGGCAGTCATTGAGCGTACACTAGACAAGTGGTGTGAAACACGTGAAGAGTTTGGTTGGGATAAAGTAGCAATAACAGTTGCTACCACAATAAGCGTTATAAATGCACCTTACATGCTGGAGTTCTTTTTATGGACGCAGTTTAAAAAAGTAAATGTACAGTTTCAAACAGTGTATGAGCCACACTACATGAGCATTATACACTGGCCAGATTGGTTTAAGAGCAAACTACGTTTTGCAGTTGATCAACAGTTTACACTTTTGTATGAAGAACCCATGCTAAGTGTACTCAGTAAAGGTAACAAGATACGTAAGGATAAACTAAAAGAGCTACATAGACTCTTACAAAAACTATGTGAACATAATGGCGTAGAGGATAAATCAGAGCAGTATACAGATACAATGAAAAAGATTCTCCGCCACAGAGAAATATTGGATCTAAAGAAGATGAGTAAGTTCAGAGATTTACTTGATTTAGATGCAAAAGCAATTCCTAAATGGGGAGCCGGAGAACGTAATGAGTGGCAAGGTAGGTACACAGAGTAGTACATTTTGTATGTTGCCGTTCATGCATATTTACGGCAGTGCAGGTGGAAACCTAGTGCCTTGTTGCGAAGCACAGGAGATACCACTTAACAACCCTGGTGAATCAGCGGAGGAGACATGGAACAATCAAAACTACAGAGAATTAAGAAGAGCATTACTGAATGGGGAAAAGCCTTCACGTTGCAACGTTTGTTGGCACAACGAGCAAAGCGGAATAGTGAGCAACAGGCTTCAATGGCAAAAAGACAACGAGTCCTATCTCGCAGGAGCCTCATGGAATGATGACTATTCAGTAGATCATAAACCGAGCTGGGTAGAACTTAAAGTATCTAACTTCTGTAACCTTAAATGTATTATGTGTAGTACACACAGTAGTTACAAGCGTGTACAGGATTTGGACATTATTACAAAGTATCAGAAGGACGGACACGAAACACGTCTACTTCGCCCTACACAGCTCTTTGACAGCCTTAATGAATGGCCTGAACTATGGGAGTCAGTAAACGTACTACAGTTTACAGGTGGTGAACCCATTATTAATGATGAACACTACAAACTTCTTGAGGGCATTCCGGACAGCATTAAGGCTAATATTAAATTAAGATACGCTACAAACATAAGCCATATTAAATTTAAGAAGTATGATTTGATAGAGATATGGTCAAAGTTTAAGCATACAAATATTAAAGTTTCAATGGACGGCGTAGGAGATGTTTATAATTACATACGTCAGGACGGTGATTGGGATACAGTATATGAAAACATGCTTAAATTAAGCACAGTACCAAACATTGATTTGGCGGCTGGCATTACAGTACAGGCACATAACATATTCCATATGCCTGAATTTTATAGGTTTTGGACTCAGTCACCAATTGATTTAAAATTTATAACAGCAAACATTTTGCAAACACCAAAATATCTAGCACCAAGTGTATGGCCAGATGAATATAGAGATGCAATACTTGAAAAGTTACACGGAGCATATGAATGGTATCCGGAGATGTCAAGGTTCAGTACATATCTTGAAAACAATCAACCTAATATTTTAAACTACAGTAAAATGAGAAAGTACACCAGAGATATAGAAAACAGATACGAAAAAGGAATAACACTTAAAGATATGATAAGGCAACATTTAGGAATAAAGTTAGAAGGCATGGATATAGTCCATGAAAGAATAACATGATACAGTTTATGAAAGATAGCCACAGTACAAATCCCAAAGCATTTTGGTGGGAGATGGTAAGTGCGTTGGCAGTTATAATAGGTAGTGCCATATTGACATATACAGTGCTTGAACCAAGACCTGATATCTTTATACCCTTTTATTGGTTTGGCAGTTTGACAGGCATCATAGGTGCCTATTATAGATTAAGTTCATGGACACTTGTTTTGACTGCTTGGTTTACAGTTATGAATTCAATCGCATTATGGAGATTATTTGTATGAGCGGACAAAGACGTTGGCTGAAATTATGGAGTAGAACTGTTGGCATGCCTGTTGGACTAAATGATGACGACAAGCCAGAGTTTTTACCTATTAAACAAGATGATGTGTTCAAAGCATTACTATTCAGAACATTTTGGATTGTACTTCATGTTGTAACTTGTTTTGCCATTATTGCAGGTAACGGCAGAGTATTGGGATTCTGGTAATGTATAAGGGACAAAAAAGTTGGGACTATAGTCATAGTGAAAGCAGTTATCCTGTTGTACACGTATTCATGCCTGGTGACTCCACATTCAATGGCACACCAGTGTTAAAACAAAAACTTTCTAACATGCAACAGGTTGAAAGCAACAACCATTTGCGTGGTGGTATAATTAACCTACACAACAGTATAGACACAAGTTGGATAGTAGCAAGTATTAAGATGGGCTATAGGTATGCAGTAGTCTGGTTTGATGGTGTGTGGGCAGACACAGAGGATTTTAATACAAAACTACTTACTGAAATTGATAGGATTAATAATTCAGCAGACAAAGGTTGGATTGTTGCTGGTGAAATACAAGAGGACAATTATGCTTACTTCTATCGTAGTATGCTTGTAATTAATCTGCAATCCTGGTATGACAATGATCAGCCTAATCCTTTTGTAGAACCTGTAGACTTGCCTGGTTATTTTAAGTTAAATGATGATATGAATTGGGAAGATAGTATATTTGCTCTGTACCCTGAAAGATATGATGATAACCCACGTTCACTGGAAGAAGTAAACGAACCGAGGATTAATGATTTTGGCAACAGTTGGATTGCCTGGAGCCTACGTAGGACACTAACAGTACCTGGACTAAGTGAGGATATTATGGATTGTGTTGCAAACACACGGCCGCACCTAAGTCCAACTGACTTTGAATATGCACTACAGGGTTTACCATATGATGAAACAAAGTTAAGTCATCAGGCTAAAAAGTGTATAAATGTAATACACAGAACAAGCCCAATTTATTTTGTAAATACAGAAGCAAGTAAACCTGAGATTGTTGAACAACTTGAAAATACAGGGTTCGATCAATATGTAGGTCCATGTGCTGGATTTAAACTTTTATACTATGCTTACAAATATGGATTCAACTCAGACACAAAATTTGTGTTTTATGACTTCGATGCGGACAGCGTACAATTTAAAAAAGAATTGTTTGCGGACTGGCACGGACAGGATCTCGTTGCGTGGGTTGATGCGTGGTGTGAAGCCAATCCTGGTAAAAACACGGACCTACATTATCTCGTAGCAGAACGATGGCCTGCCACAGTTGATTTATTTGGTGGACAGCAGAGTTGGTTAGACTTCTGGAATAAAGTGAGGAAATGTGATGTTAGAATTATTAGGTGCGATCTGGTTAATTCAAGTGACGATCTTATTGGGCAGTTGGATAGTGTAAAAACTTTACTCTGGACAAGTAACATCTATAGTTACATAATTGCAAAAATGACAGCGGAGCCTTTTGCACTTGAATCAAGTTTTATGAACTTAGTTACAAAATTAAATGAGTTTCCTGATAGTTGGTTTGTTGGAACAGATATAAATGATAATGAAATCATGTGTCCTAGTAAAGCAATAACATCAATTGGTGAAAACTATAATATAGGATTTGAATAATGGGATATAATATCACAATAAAAGAACACAACAGAATTTGCCATGTTATTAATAACAAGCAAGTTTTTAATGAACTAGAACCATATCCTGAATACACTCGCAAACTACGTCAAATTTTAAAAATAGGACTTAACAACAGCATGGATCATAGCCATAGTGAAATGATCCATTTAGCAAGTACAAAATGGCTGATGACACTACACAGTCTTAATTACGAATTAGCAGTAGTTTGGTTTGAAGGTACATTCCCAAAGAGTAATGAATTTGAAGAGGAGTTACTTAAACTACATGACGGTGACTGGAAGGACAGACGTTGGTTATGTGCAGGGCATATTTTAAATCACGAAAACAGAGGTAGGTATCCCTATTGGCATCATCAGTGTATTGTAATTAATATTCGTGCATACGCTGAAGCAGGCTTTCCTAACCTAAACAAATACCTGGAGAAACGTCCAGCGTTTGTAGCAAGTGAAGAAAACTTCCACGATGATTATACACCATACTATTTGAAACCCATGCCAGATAGTCGTCCAGAACTAGTTGAAACAAGACACAAGTTTTTAGATGCACTTATTCCAAACAGTTTAAAATTGGGATATGAAGTGCTTAATTTGCCACAGCAAGTTCGTGACCACAAAATGTGTATATACCCTGAAGATGATGTTGAGGACACAGTAAAATGGTTACTTGATGATGACTTTCTCAAAGGCAAAACACCAAAAGAAAGTTTGGAATTTGGTTATGATTTGCCAGAAGATAAAATGGAATTGTATGGTTTTAAAAATCAACAGACACAGATCCTATATGTAACAAACACAGAGAGTATTCCAAAGTTTGATAATACTGGTGTAAAGTTTACACATATGATGGTGCCCTGTGCTGGACTACATCAGTTTTGGCACTTGGGGAATCATGTAGACTCACTTAAAGAGGTTACGTTTTACGACTTTAATCCTTATGCAATTAAATGGACAGACATTGTTATAAGTGAATGGGATCCAAGTACAAACTTCACAGAGTTTTACGAAGCAAACATTGACAGAATAATTGGTGACGGAGTTATTGATCCTAGTTGTTGCTTATATGATCGCAAACTTGTGGCAAGCCTTATTGATAGCATGGGCGGACCAGTGGAGTTTGCAGATAAAATTAATAAGATAAAAAAGTTACCAATAAACTTTATACAGTTAGATGCAGTTAAGCAGTGGGAGAAGTTTATTGATACTAGTGGATATGATCATAATTTGTTTATTCAGGTTACAAATATATGGCAATATGAGATCAATTATTTAAATACAAGTGGCTTTATGGCACAGACTAACTTTATAAAACTAATGATGGGTTTGATGGAACGACACAAAGAAGTCTATTTCACAGGTAATACACCAGGAGGTTTACACTATACCTATCAAAATGTAAAACTATTAACGGGAATATATTAATGTTAAGTAAGAAATGTAGATTACATTTAGAAGAAACTGGCATGACACGTTGGGAACATTTCAAACATGCAATGTGGGTTTCATGGCAATTAGAAAAGGCGGCATACGCAGTTTTTATTCATGCGTTTGCTCCACGCTGGTTCACTACATATGCTAGTGATAAATGCACAGAGGTATTGGAGAGTAGAAAATAATGTGGTATGAAGGAAATCTAGAACGTTTTAGAGAAGTTTCAGATGAAACCAGAAAGTTTTTTGAGGACAATGAACATATTGTCCCTAATTATAATATTGAAGAACCTCTAAGTGCTGAAGATGATATTAATAATATTATGGACAACACCAAGATGCCTTGGATACAAGTTGATATTAATGTACCCTGGCAGGATATTTACGAAGAAGCAAATCATTTATTATACACGAGCTGTTACACATTTCACAGACCTAACAGCAGTGGTTGGCTAAGTTTAGCAATACATGGTATGAGTTCTGTTCACACTAATGTACCAGAGGACTATGGGCTCCCCGATGAGGCGGAGTATGATCTAAGTGACTGGACTGATATCGCTAAGTTTTGTCCTAAAACAAAACAATGGTTAATGGATGAAATACGCTATTCACCATTTAGTAGAGTACGCTTCATGGCTGTACTTCCAGGAGGGTGGTTAGGTCCACATAGGGATAGAGAAAGAATCACAGGAGTAGGTGCTACTAATGTGGCTATCAACAATCCTGACGGCTGTGCGTTGGTGCATGGTGGTTGGGGTACTATGCCTTTTACTCCTGGAAGCGTATTCAAAATTAACACAGGTTATGAACATGCTGTTTGGAATCGTAGTGAAGAGCCTCGTATCCATATGATACTTGACGGTGATCCTACTGACTATTTTAAAACGAAAGTAAACGAAGGCTATGCCAGAATGCAAAATATTTGATCACGGCATTTGTATAGGACCTACAGGTGCTGTTCGTCCTTGTTGTGCTTTTATGACCGCTGGTGTACCCAGCATGTATTTCGATGAAGATTGGAAAACACGACATCAAAGGTGGCGTGATCGTAGTCGTGACGAATGGTTAAAGCAGTGCATAGAGTGCAAACAAAGTGAAGACATGGGTGATGAAAGTCTGCGTCACTATTATAATAAAGAGCTAGAATATGCAGAAGGTATAAAGTATTGGGATCTTAAAATTAATAATACATGTAATTTTGCTTGTAGAATGTGTGATCCTACAAGTTCAAGTATGTGGAAACAAATTGCAGATGCAGATGATGTTAATGGCAAACCAAACAGAACATTGCATAGACATTATCATAGACCCATAACACAAAAATGGCATAAAGAAAGTTTAGACTTTCTTCCTTTAATGATTGATGCAAGTCATGTTAAATTTACAGGTGGTGAGCCATTTATGATACCACAGGTAAGAAAGATTATAGAAGCACTAATTGAAATGGATGTCGCGAGTGCAGTTAATTTACAAATGATTACAAATGGATCACATAATATATCACAATGGAACAAATATTTTAAAGAATTTAAACAGGTAAATATTAGTATAAGCCTTGATGCAATGGGCAAACGTTATGAATACATACGTCCTCACAGTTCATGGGACGTTGTAAGTAACAATGTATTAGAATGGAATAGTACAAAGCCTAGCAACAGCCATATATGGATTACAGCATTACCAATGATATTGAATAAGAATCACATGCACGAAATAGAAGAATGGTGCAGTACAAATAATTTGCCTTTTGGTACAGCAAGTCCATGTATTAATCCACGTTTCCTACGTGTGAATGCTTGGGAAGATCCTGAACTACGTGCCGAGTTCATAGATCAAATGACTAAACTAGATAATATACATGGCACTGATTGGAGAGAGTTCGTTGAAGAAACTGCCTAGTGATACGTTTTGCGTATTACCCTTTATGCATGCCGCCGTAAGTCCAACAGGAAGTTTTAGAGTTTGCTGTAACAGCAATCCTAAAAATAATAAAATCTGGAAGACTGAAGGCAAGGAATATAAAATGTTCCGTGACGATATAAATGAAGTATGGAACTCTCCAGACTATCAAAAAATTCGCAAACAATTTATAGATGGCGAACGTCCTGAAACATGTCAGCGTTGCTTCCGTGAAGAAGATGCTGGTGTTCGCTCTCCACGTATTGGCTACAACGAAAAGTGGTGGAAGGATGACGTACAGGTAGCGGAACAAATACCCTTAGACATACGCTATGTGGACATAAGACTGGGTAACCTGTGCAACTTAAAATGCAGAATGTGCAATCCATGGTCATCGAGTATGTGGGTAAAAGACTGGAACAAGATTGTTGATACAGCAGAGCTTGCTCCTAACGAACCATTAAGTGATGAAGATAAAGACTGGATGAAAGTGCTAGGTGAGTGGCCTGATAGAAAACAAACAGGTGTTAACTTTGTTGAAATAGCACACTCAATAGAAGAGATTTATCTTACTGGTGGTGAACCTACACTTGCTCTTAGCCAATACAAATTATTTGATTACTGTATTGAAAATGATCTCGCAAGTAATATAAGATTGAAGTACAATACTAACCTTACTAATGTACCACAAAAGATGTTGGATTATTGGAAACATTTTAAACGTGTACAATTAAATGCAAGTATAGATGCAGTGGGTGAAAGAGATAGATATATTCGTTATCCTAGCACCTGGGAAAAGATAGAAGAAAACTTTGACAAACTAAACAACATACCTAGTGTCGCAATCCAAGTACATTGCACAGTTCAAGTTTTAAACATATGTGCAATGAGTGAACTGTTTGATTGGATTAAAAGCAAGGGTATTGCTGATGATCAAATATATCTAAACATACTCAACCATCCTGAAAGTATGAACATACGAAGTTTACCAATAGCACTTAAAAATTTAGCTCAACTAAGACTACAGGATTACTTACATATTCCTAAAGTTGAAGAAACTATAAAGTATATGTGGGCAGAGGATTGGCATGAAAAGCGTTGGACTGAGTTCGTAGCCTTTAACAATAAAGCAGATGAATTACAGCGTGGAAACCTACTAGAAGTTTGTCCGGAGTTTGATTCCTTTGTCTAATTTGTATTGTAACCAACCCTACAGAACTGTACATTTTAATGAAGCAGGACAGCCAGGTCCTTGTTGTACATTTAGAGGACAGCGTTCACATAACTTACATACTATTGAAGATTACCTAGCCAGTGATTGGCTACAGCAACTTAAGAATGACCTAGAGTCAGGAGTAAAAGCCAAGGGTTGTAAACAATGTTGGGTAAAAGAGGATAGAGGAGAAGAAAGCCATCGCATCAATCAAAACCGCAAATGGGGTACTGAGCATGATGGAATAAAAGAGCTATGGATTTCGTTTGGTAATACATGCAATAAGACATGTAATATATGTAGACCACAACGTAGTAATCTAATAGCAAAGGAGTATAAGAAGGTTGATAAAGATAACTTCTGGTTACAAGACGACTACTATAGTGGTAAAAAATATGAACTTGCATTACAGGGCAAAGTTAGCAGAGGTGCATTTTTACAGTTAGATCATTACAAAAGTATTATAAGTGGTATAGATAGATTAGTTTTTGATGGTGGTGAGCCTACCATTGTTACACAATTCAATACAATACTTGAATACATGGTTAATGAAGGATATACAGATAAAGAAATACTTGTTGGAACAAATGGCAGTTTAACTGATTATCAATTAGATTTACTTGATAATTTTAAGCGTGTTGAATTCCATTTAAGTATTGATGGTGTGCGTGAACTATATCAAGTCGTGCGTACTCCACATGATTGGGACTGGTGGACTGAACATCACGATAGAATAAAACAACACGATATACAAATTACCTATGCATGTGTAGCACATGCACTAAACGTACACCAAATGCCTGAGATACTTGAATACTTCTGGGAACAGCCCGGAGACTTTTACTTTAGTACATTAAACTCGCATAATCACTTAGGATGTGACCTTGTACCGGAAGAAGTTATTACAGACGTAATAAACAAACTAGAACAGTTTGATAAACCAATGACAAATAAAGAACAAAACAACCTAATAAATATTATTAGTCACTTAAAAAACAGAAGAGATTTTAGCAGTGATTATAATCGTAAAAGTTTTCGAAGTTGGCTGTCGGTTATGCCTGATATCAAAGGCATTGATTATCAAGCACACATACCATGGGATTTAAATAATGTCTGATTATGCAGTAGTATTTGCTGGTGGATTTTTCGGTACTTTCTTAGTACACTTTATAAACCAGCATGAAAACTTTAGTAAAGGTGAATATGTAGCAAATTACAAACACTGGAGTGATGGTGCAACAAAAGAAGATTCACCAGTGCATTTAAACATGCCAAGACACAGTTTATACTACAAGCCACATATGAGCCATGTAGAGAAGTTTAAAGGACAAGCAAAGTTATTAGATTGGGAAGAGTTTAGAGCATTACATGATTGTAAAAATTTATGTATCAAACCTGTACCTCACCATCCTGAAATGTTTGATGATGCATATTGTGATTGGTTAGAGGAAAAAGCCACCTTAATAGTTTGTTACATTGATAAAGATAAAGACAAAATTGTTGAGCGTTGTGATAAATTTGGCGTTACAAATGGTACAGATGCACAATCGTATGTAGATAACATGAATAAAGAAGCACTACAGTTAGCACAGCGTAGAGGAGCGTTTATATTAGATATGGGCTCACTTATGAACTGTGATATAAGAACGTATGGCATGCTTTGTGTTCACCTAAATGTAGACCCATTATTTGGATGGCAGGATTTGGTGAATAAACATAAAGAGTTAATTGGATTTGAATAGTTTTTGCGTAGCATATGCCCAAGGGTTTTATGGGAGTTGGTTAATTTGGTTTATATCAAGTCACAGAAACTTTGCACCTGTGGATCATGAATATAACTATTGCCATTTTAGAACAAAAAGCAAATGTAGTGAACAGCCCGTATCACTAAAATTACATGGGCATGAATGGATATATGAAGGTGAGTTTTACGATCCTAATGTTTATCAAGAAGACGATCCTGAAATATCACTAAAAGAATACATTATGTTATATCACGAGTTTGAAAAGTTTTGTTACAAAGTAAAGCCTGCTAGTCCTTGGCATCATAACAATGATTCAACGTTACGTAATGAGGTTTTAGCAAACAGCAGATACATAAGTCTTGCATTTGAAACTAATCAGGACATTGTAGAACATAGATTGGAAAAGTGGAGTTGGGATTGGGTAGGCTCAGAAAGTACACTACAGTATATTGAACAATGTAATAGAGAAGCAAAAACAACCAACAAATTAACAGATGGATTGCTGTTGGATATGGGAGCCTTATTAGGCCCAGATGAAAATAAAGCACTTGACGAATATTGGAAGTTGCTTTACTTTATAGAAGAGCCAGGAATTAATAACTGGCAGGACTTGTTAGTAGAGGTAAAAAATGGTTAAAGCAAACACAACATTTGAACTATCTATAAGAGATATAGAAATTATAGAACATGCTTTAAGAGCAAAAGCAGGACGCAGAGGACTTGCTATTGCACAAGGCGAAACATCACCCCAACTTAGACAAGAGATGAATGAAATACAAGAAGTGCTTGGAAGAATACATCATCAAAAACTTTTTTATGCAAAGCATGATGATGGCAAACCATACGTGAGTGGATAATGAGAATAATCTGTACAGGAAATCCAGAGTTTGGTGTGGCAAGTGCTATTGCTAGACGCTGGCCAGAGACACAGTTTGTTAGCAGAACTAACTGGAATTACGATTTAACGCAGAAAAACTATCAAATGAAGCTCGCGGAAAAGGTGATCACCTATGACGTTTTTATTAACTGTTCTGCACTATATGCTTACTCTCAAACGACACTACTAGATGTAGTCTATAAACACGCTTTAAAGAACCTTAATGAACTACATATTGTGTCTATAGGCAGTACAACCGATAGAACTACCAAAGGTAGCGATTGGCAATATCAGCAAGAAAAGAAGGCTTTGCGTAGTACAAGTAACGCATTGGGCCTAAAAAGTATTTGGTCAGGAGGACCTAAAGTAAGTTATGTTACTGTAGGTACACTGGACAATAATCAGCACAAGCACCCTAATAGACGCTGTATGAGCTTGGATGAATGTGTTGATGCAATAGAGTACATAATAAAGATGCCTAAGCATCTATGTGTAAATGAATTGAGTATAGACCCTTTACAAGTAAAGTGGCCCATGGAGGAGTGATTGAGTAACCTAGTACCTGTCGCAAAAGGTGCTTTAGTAAAATACAAACAACCAACATTTAAACTAGTAGATACCACTACAGTATTTGCAACAAGGGAGGAAGTAAAACGACACCTTCCGGATATTTGTGGACATGTATTGGCCAAAGCCTGGCACGACAAAGAATATGAACAACTATTAATTGACGATATAGATAAGACTTTCAGAGATGGTGGCGTTGTACTACCAAGTGAGTTTCGCTTGGTCTATGATAAACCCAGTGGACAACGTGCAAAAATAAGCATCTATGAACAGCATGAATCAAATAAAAATTTTAGAATAAAGGTATGTAGTTTAACACTCAATATGCTCGCACAAAGATGAATCACAAGCAATTAAAATATGAAGAGATATCTCCTTATTGGGATATACTATGGCCTAAACAATTACATCAACCCTATAGTAGTATGTTGATGCGAGAAGGACACGACAGTCGCATTGCAGACAAATTTAAGTGGCGTGGCTGGTGTGTTTATGAAGATTACAGTGTACATGGTGTAATGGCAGGACATAAGTCTGCAGGCAAGGAATACAGAACAAGAGGCTTGTGGGTTAGTGAAAAGCACAGAGGTAAAGGCATTGCACAAAAACTATTTGAACTTGCAGAAACACAAGCAAAGAATGAATGTTGTAGATGGTTGTGGAGTTATCCTAGACTACAGGCATTAGGTGCATATCAAAAAGCAGGATACGAAACGTTTGGTCCTACAGATAGAGGCAAATGGGATGACTGTATTCGTGCAAAGAAAGATTTAAGTATTGTTACAACCACAGTTTGGAATGTAACTGAAAGTCCACTTGAAGATTCACAGTGGTTAGACAAAATAGATTTATGGGAAGATCGTGGTATACTACTAGGACAAAATGAAGAAGTCCGCAATAACTTTGTACACATTACTCAGCATTGGGTAAATGATCTATACATGTATCCACTAGCCGCCATACCTGATGGAATTCAACCAATCAAAGAAATAAGAGGAGATCTAAAAGATCCCCTCCACGTACTTTAGTTCCTACCCATATGTTTAGGACCTGTATCTCGTGCTATCCAATCCAGTAACCTAAACCATTTCTTGCTGATACGGATCAACATCTAAATACTTCCCCCATTCACTATAATAATGACGCATTCCAACTTCATCATGTATGGTTCCGTTTTCATGTCTTCCGTGTAATATGTTACGTGCTTCTGTGCCTTCTCGCATTGTTGTACCCTGGCCTGCTACACCGATTAAGTCTTCATGTAGGTTACGACCAAATGGTCCCCATATACTGTTATGGTGATTGATTCGTGTTTTACGTTCTTCAGGCGTATCCTTACGTAATCCATAACCTCTAAACTCTATAAGCACTTTGTTACAACCTAGTGGTGTTACTGAATCACTTCTATATGCACTACCTCGCAGATTGAAATTGAAGCCAGGAAACAAGTCCACCATATACCATTGGTTAGGCGGCAGATTGGGAAATGACAACTCGCCCCTGTCTTCAAATCCTTCATACTCCTCATAGTTTACAGTAAACGAACTAACATTTACGTGACCATTATCAAAAGGTATGTTCTTACGTGCAAAGTATTCGTCATTGAATCCTGATACACGATTAAAATAGTGCATGAAGTCATGATAGAATTCACTATTTGTATCATGCCAAAGTTTATAATTTGTATCTATTACGGCTCTGTGATAATGGAATACTTCCATTTCTTCTGTGTCAATAGCATCTGCAATACAATCAAATGCTCCTGCCGTCCATTGCTCAACAGTCTGTTCAGGTTCAGGATCAAGTGTTACCCATACCATACCTCCATGCTTTACTTCGCAATGTAATAATTTTCCTTTATAAGGTGTAACATAGTCTAGTGTTCCACTTGGTACTGTTACTCCCTCGTTAATATATGCTCTAACACCATTTGCTTCATTAACAGCGATAACATTAACACCTGCTATCTGTGTTGTTCTAAAGTTACCTCTATTGTACATCTCTGAAATATGACACATAGGTACCCATACCTTTTTAAAGATTAGTTCCTGTTCCATTTCAAATATTTCTGGTGAGTTGTAGGCTGTGCTACTAATTGATTCTACGTTTGGTTGTGCCAACCAATTTTTATGATTTCTTGGCGCCATAAAAAATCTCCTTACGTGTGTATATTTACCGGATTTTAACACGTAAGGAGGGTATTGTCTAATAGGTTGTATCTATTACTTAATAGTTATTTGGCTCTGGGGGAAGGATTCGAACCTCCAAGATTAAATACATTGCAGTATATTCAATCATACGGTTAACAGCCGTACGTGTTTACCAATTTCACCACCCCAGAATAATTATATCTTCTGGATTCCTTCTAGTGCTGGAATCATTCGTGTAACACCAATGCCTCCACCTACTCTTGGGAAGAAATCAAACTTTAGGAATTCTTCTAGCTCTGCTTCTACACGATCCTTACCAAACAATTTAAATAGCAATTCGCTATAAGCACCTTCAGTAATTGTGTGGAAAGTATCTCGCATCATGTCTACGTCTGTTGAACGTTCTGCTGATCCTATAGTTTCCATACCACCTAGGATAACATCAATCTTTTTACTATGAACACCATCTTCGTATCTGCTCATATTCCAGAACGGTGATGTCATTTCAGGGAAGTCAGTAATCATTGTTTGACCAAAATCATTTTTCATTTTAGTCTCTTCTTCAGCAGTCATTTCGTAGTCTGTAGGTAGCCCATAATGCCCTTGCCATTCTGCATATGTTTTTTCTGTAATTTCACCAAAGCCTAAGTATTCACATAATTCGTATTCCATTGCCTTGAGATCGTTTATGTCACCTGGCATTTCAAATTCAAACATTGGGAAGATAATATCGTGTCTGCCTGGTATTGCATTTGGCTCTTGTCTATAACTCGTAGACACACAAAAAAAGCCCTTTGAATCGGGCTTTGAAAGTAATTCATGTTCTAACCACATTTGGCCTGTTTGGGGTAGGGGCCAGACCTGGCCTGCATAATTGTACGTTGCTACATTGAATGGATCTTCACATGCGGCTAATATAGATAATCTGTTTTGGGTATGGACTTCTAAGAATCCTTTATCCAAAAAAAAGGACCTTAAAAGGCCTACAGTATCTGTAAATTTTTGGGGACTGATAAGTTGCGTCATTTTGTTTTCCTTTCTTTCTGATCAAAAAAAATTTACTCAAAAAAATATAGCCATTGAGAATGACTATACTTTTCTTCTAGTCTATTTATTTATGCAAACCGCATAATTACCAAGGCGTCTTACCTCGCAGGTTTAATAACACCACCTACAAGTTTAAAGTCTAGGTTGTTTGATGTATTCATTAGACTACCAAACGTTCCACCTTGCTTTCTAAAGATCCTGGCATACCATTGCATGTTTTTATTTTGTAGAGTAGCAACAGTCTTCATTGTTCTAATGTTAACCTGCTGAACCAACATGCCTCTGTATCGCTTGGGAGAGCTTGACCTAAGTACAAACAAGTTTTCACCCTCAACAAACATATCCATTACAGTTCCCCAGCCATTAATAGCAGGCACAACCACCTTGTTATTTTTAGTAAAGGTATTGGAACCATTGTTAATAAGGATCATTGTTTGATGTGGCTTCCAACTTTCTCTATTCTCATGACCAAACACACCAACATCAAAACGTCCATCACCATTGATGTCAATTACTTCTGTACCATATGCACCTTTAAATGTTGCAAATTGTGAGAAGTATTTTTTAGTCTGCATAAAGTTTCCATTACCATCATTTAGGTATACTTCAGCCTTTTTACTACTCTTGCCCTGATTAAACAGTAGAATGTCCATGTTGCCATCACCATTAAAGTCTGCAACATCTCCATCATGATAAAAACCTACTTTACTAAAAGGCTTTACAATGTAGTTGTTAGGACCATCACTGACTGCAACTACAGATCGCTCACCAGGCCAGGGCTTATCATCATACCCATGACAAACAATCAAAAAGTCTGTGTATGCATCTGAATTAAAGTTAGTGGGTACAACCTGACTGGGCTGAATACAACCTACAGGAGCAAGCCTACTATTACCATTGAAACTTACATTCCATGAAGCACCACGTTTGCCTGAACTTTGCATTGTGTACGTAACAAACTCTGCACTCCACTTGTCAGGATCAGCCTTTGCCATTGCAATACCCTTTTGGGCATATGCTACATTCCTACGTTTGGCTTTATCACTCCATTGATAATCCATATAGGTTGGTGACATCCTTAGATAGAGCATTTCATCTCTACCATCATTATTAAAGTCACCTGTTAAAGCAAGCCTACCATAGTAACCTGTGCCATTTACATTAAACTCTGTTGTAGTTTTATGTCTATAATCATCAGCCTGTGCAATGCCAGAAAATCCTAGCAAAAAGCCAATGCCCCATGTAATGGCACAAGCATGAAAAAGTTTTTCCCAATAGTTCATTCTAACCTCCTAGTTAAATTGCTATTGGGTACCTTCTATCGTCCAACCGTATGTAAGGTACCCAATAATTCTTCTTGCACACGATAAGCCTCAATTTCCCAGGGCTTATCAAGATACGGTGTTTCACTATGATTAGTTCCACACCAAAAAGTGTTGCCGTCACGTTCATACATAGTCTTTTTAATGTACTGTGAAACGTGAGCCATTTCGTGAAATACACAAGTAATAAAATCATCACCTGTCAAATCACTGTCAATTTCTATTTCAAATTCTCTATCACCAAGACGAATACAACCGCCTTCTGATGTATGCTTGCCAATGTTAATTTCAATATCAACATTCTGTAAACGTGGATTCAGTTGTGAAATGGCAAAGTAAGCAAGATCAATTGCTTGATCCTGCTGGGCCTTTGTACCACCATATGCATCAACGAAAAGCATATTAAGATCCTGTTACTAGTTCAACTGTACCATCTTCACATACGTGAAAATCTTCAACAAAGTAATGCCAATCATCTAAAGCCAGTTGAGCCTGTTGAAAGCAGTTTTCAGCGGCCTTCCAAAGTTCACCAAGTGTACCATCTTGTGCAACGGCAGTAAATGTCTGCCAAGTAACTTCACTGTCTAGTGTATCTCCCATTGAAGCAATACACTTGTATTTTACAACTCTAACCTTATCACTAAGAATTTTGTGATCTAGTTGCATAATACCTTCGCCCATTGACCAAACTGTACTATAGCCTAGTTGTTGCTTAAGATCATCATAATGTTCCATTTCAAGTACAAAGTGATCTACATCTTCAAATTTAATGGCTTCTGCTAACATTTAGTAACTCCTTATTTCTAACTATACTCTTACTATACAGTAAGATGTCTTACTTGTCAACCTTTTTCTGCAATTAAATTCGAGATCTTTGGACAATAAAGTCACCACCATCTTCAAAGATTTCACCAGCATATGTGAAGTTCCAAGCACCGTTATTAATAAACTTGCCTACATTTTTAGGCTTTAGTGTAAAGCCAAAAGCATCAGCACCTTCCCATGCACCAGTATCCAAGTAACAGATATTAACAAAAAAGTTAAGTTCTTTACTGTGACTTACTAGCATATGATAGCCAACTTTTTCTTTACTACTGGTCCAGTTTTTATCCTGTGTAGTCTTCACTTCAATAGTAGCAACAATGTCACCAAACTTATCACGTACATATACATCATAGTGGGCACTTCCTTCACTGGCTTCAGCAGTAAACTTATCACTACGATTGTTAATTTCTTCTGCAAGAATCATTGCTGAAATATAGTGTACAGTACCACCAATATGTTGCTTATCACAGTTTTCAAAGATTTTACTTGAGTACTTTGAACTTGTTACTGCACGAAGTTTTTCATAGTATTCTTTAATACCCCAGACCATCTCAACTGGATCAATCTGTTCTAGAACTTCATTCAGTTCAGCATTTTCAGGTTGCTTGTGAGTCTCTAAACTAAGCATACGTTTATGATCAAGCATCTGACTCTTACGTTGTCCTGTAATACTTTTTCCTGCTTTGCCTTCTTCAAGCTCTTTTATGAGATCTGCACGAGGCTCTACCCACCCCCACTTTTCACTAGGATAACCAAACTTAATTTTACGATACTCTTCATACATTTTGTAACTGAAACGAAGTTGCTTACAGTATTGTTCTTTGTCATGCTTTGACAAATCAGGATACTTGTTAAACACCTCTTCACAAGTTTCAAACTTACTTGAATCAGTTGCTTCTACACGTAGGTTATCCTCAAAGTTTGCACGTAGCAATTCTTTATCATATGGATCCATGCCTTCAAGATCCTTACGCCAAAGTACAGGCACTTCAAGACATGCACTCTCTTTAAGAATCTTTGTACGTGTGTTACCACCAATGGCATAAATCTCACCATCATTTGCACGGAAAACTTTTACAGGCTCACGTAGTCCATCACGAACAATACTTTCTTTTAGACTGTTGTATTCTTCAATAGTAGTTTCAGTATCAAACATACGAAACTTGTGATTGATAGGTTGAGTCTTAACAAGTTTAATATTTAGAAACTCATCACAAGCACCTACAAACAAACGTGGGTTAGGTGCATTTGCCTTAATTTCAACTGGTCCTTTAATCATTGTTCATTGCCTCCAATTCATAACTTGATTCTTCGATTAGTGTTCCACCATGGATTTGCCAATTACAGCCTAGACTCTGATAACCATTATCTTCTAGCCAATCATAAGCACCAAAGTAATCTAGTTCTTCGTTATCCAAATCTTCTTCATACTTTTCTTGAAGTGTATCAAACTCGCCTTCAGCCCATGCTTGTTCACCAGAACCGTATGACACCCAGTCTTCTGAAACGCCATCAAATGTGCTATCCATTTCAATGTTTTCATAAGCCTCAAAGTCCCAGATTTCAGGCTCCTCTTCAGCATGTTCTTCAATATACATTGTGCTTTCAAGTTCAGCACGTTCATCTTCGTTTTCAATACGAATAATGAAAGTACCATTACGCCACAGAACTTCAGTATTAAGCATCTTACCAGTATCTTCATGCTTATACTGCTCTATTTCAGAGAGGCTTTTTTTCCAATATGCAGATACTGCATAAGTTTTACCAATTTCAATCTTCACTTTTTACTCCTTCTAAAGCAAGTGCTTGGGCACGTGATAGCCCTTTGACTTTAAAGTTTGCAAAGCCTTAATTAACTTTGCCTTGCGAGACTTGGTAGACGCCCAGTGCAACTCGCCGTCCATGGACAAGTTTTCTGGGGACAAGTACCAGTCAATAAACTTGACTAGGTCCATTGCCTTGCCAACGTTTAAATCTGAAACCTTTTCCAACTTAAGAATGCCAAACTTGTTAAAGCCTGGGCCAATGAAGTTGTACTCTTTGATTGCATATGATAGTGACATAATTACTCCTTCTTAATTCTTTCTTACTTTACTATAAGACGCCTTGGTTGTCAACCTTTTTTGCCCAAGTAAAGTTAGGGTCATTTTGCAGTTCTACCCAACGGCCGTCAAAACCCTTGTTATCTCGTGGACCTTCAGTCTTAAATTCGCTTTCCAGCAACATACGACTTCCACGAACTTCTTTTACAAACCATAGCATACCATGTTGTTGAATACGGTTCTTTCCGTGGCGAGTCTTACCTACGAGAACAATTTCATCTGCAACATTGATATTCATTTACATCTCCTATACAGGGCTGACCCATTTTACTAGTTTACCAATTGGATCATAAGGCCCTGTAGACTTATCATCTCTTTCAAAAATGTTACACTGGAAACCAGTTTTCTTAGCGGCTTTTATAGCTTCTGCTAATGTCTTATGACCTGCACTAGCAGTATAACCAAAATTTACAAGAAAAACATCATACTTCATTCTATTCCTCCCAAACGTGATAAAACTTTTTAGGCATATTCTCACAACTATAGTTGTCATCTTTATAATTGACAACCTTTACACATTCATTAGTTGTATAACTAAAATGCACATCTGGCAGTGCCGCCGCCTTATCAATAGCAAATAGCAGACCGCCTGCAACACCAACTACCATTGCAATCGTTAATGAAACTGAAAAAACCTTGCTCATAAATTTGACTCCTTTTTAACTTACTCTTACACTATACAGTAAGACGTCTTACTTGTCAACCTTTTCTTCACCTAAAAATGCACTTTCTGTAGCCTTAATATGCTTGCATTTTACACGAGCTGGACAATCACAACTCCAACCATAATTCGTCATTTCAACTGTATATTCATCACCCTTAGAACCAACAACAGGCCACTTGACACCTACTGCCCAATGACCTTTTGTGTTCATATTGTCTGTGCTATGGCTAAACATTAAGCATACCCTTTCGAGTATGCTTTACCAGTTTTTGGGGAGACCACCAAAGCAACCTCCTTCTTGAAGGCTTGGTAATCCTCCTCGTCGTCAGCCATATCAGCCAACCACTCGTCCACTGTTTGGACATCAGCAGGATACTCTTTGTATCCAATGCCGTTCTCAGAGAACGCCGCCATCACAAATGCAGTGGCATTCTGCATTGAGTCTACATCTTCAACGATGTAGGTTGAACCGCCCTTGAACTTCCAATAGGCGTTACCCGAGGCGTACAAACCGTCCTCGCAGTGAGCACCATAATTTTCAAGAACCTGTGTGTGAACTACAAACATATTTGCCTCCTATGCAAAAAGTGGTTTCATTTCAGCATATACTATGTTATATGCATTAGCTTCATGACTCCAAACATCAAAAAATTCAGCGTCATCTTCATACATGTCATTGGCTTCACCAGCACAATAACGATTCCAGTGTTCATTAATGTGTTCCATACCCTTAAGAACTGAACCATCAATTTTAAGAATACCTTGAGCTTCTTCAAAAGTCATTTCCATTTTATTAAAATCTGGAATATTAAACATGTATTGCTCCTTTGTTTCTAACTATACCATTAATATAGCAAGACATCTTACTTTTGTCAAGAAAAAAGTGCAAGATAAAAACCTTACACTTCAAGCACTTAACAATTCTTTTGAATTTATTTGAAATATTTTCCTGGATTATTGGCTATTTGCTTCTCGATAAGAGGGTATAGATGCCTTACGTTATCCCTTTTGCGAGGTGGTAAGGGTATATTTAACCAAATGTCAGCCCATTCTGGAAACACATCTAACCAAACTTGCCCTCTGCTATGATCTAGATATATCTGTTCTTCTTTATATCTACTCATGTGATTCAAACGTTTCTGATTTTCTTCTTCATTCTTAGGCATCCATTTATCACACATATTGAGTATTTGTTCTACTTCTTTGTAATTATTTTTAGTCTTATAAAATTCCGTTATACGTTCTATTACTTCTATAGGTGCATCATTTATTCCATGTCCGTCAGGACCTGTGCTAAAGAATACTTCAATATTAATAGGATTTGGATTATCAATGTCAAGTTTACGTTTCATATCCCACCATTGAAATGCATTGTTCCAGTTCATTGTACTATGAAACTTGAACACTCCTTCACCATGTTCTTGAATAAACTTTTGTATTGCAAATATGTTTGCTTCCACTTTGTCCCAATCATCTAAACCACCTGCACGTAAGTAATCATGTGCTTTGCCCATAGCGTCAGCACTTGTACTCCAGTTTACCCATTTAAAGTGACTGAGTAGATCAAGTATATTCTTCTTTTTATATACTAGTCTGCTACTATTACTAACAATTCCAATATCAATTTCTGGAGCTCTGCCTATTTCTATTAAATGTTCAAGTAACCAATAGGTACTATCCATTGCCGTTGGCTCACCGCCTGCCATATGAATATTAGTAAGATATGATAGATCAATCTTACTCCAATCAACACCAGATTCGCTTACACCTGTTTTGGGATTTACATTAGGTGGAGCATCGTGCATTCTCTGCATTTCTGTCCATTCTTTAACCCAAGTGTTACTACTATTAATATTACAGAACCTACATTTATAGTTACAAATATTATTATCTCTAAATTCAAGATAACTCACTGCATAGTTGCTTACACTACCGTCAGCATTTGTTCTATCCATAGCATCATATAGTAATTTTTTCTTCTTCTTTACTTTTAACTGTTGTTCAATCATTACTTTTCTATCTGATCGAACACCACTATCTTCTCTTATCCAACAGTCACTACATTCCTTTGCTCTTTCACCATTAATCATCTTCAATCGCATTTCTTTAAATGCATCTGTATTCATCATTTTATTAAGATCCATATCAGGATCAACTTTAGAAGGTGGCCTGTATTTCATGGCGATACAACATGGAAATATGTCACCACGTGGAGATGGATAAAAACTTACCCAGGGGTGTGGGCAGAATGTATCTTCATTAAATTTATATTGCTTGAAATCTTTGAAGCTCATGTAATTAAGTACCGCAAATTGTTAGGGAGAAGATTGAAGTCGTGGTTCTCATCCTTTACACTATTTAGCGACACTAATTTTGAGTTTCTATTGTTTTGCATGTTTGCAAATAGTTCAATCATACGAGCTAACCGCACAGGCTCATTTGCCCATTCTAAATCTGCTATTGCTCTATGTACAATACTTGTTCTTTTGCGACTATAATTTACTGCCCAGGCATCCATATTCCAAATAGTGCCTGCAGGAGGATTCTCTTCTATAGCCCATGCTCCAAATACAACAAAGCGAGCTCCTTCGTCTTGCCATATTTCTTTTACTTTATTAGCAAGTGTAGGGTGTTCAGGATATACACCATCCATGCTAACTACAATTACTCTTACGTAAAATTCAAAACAGTTATCAATGTACCACTTTGCTCTTTCAGCATCAGGAAACACAACAACCACACTGTGCCTGTTTTGCTCCATTGCAATATCTAACTGTGATGTATCTACATTAATCTTCACAAACACGTTTCCTTAAATCGCTTGTACTGAATCTATGTTCACGTTTATTATAATAAAGCTCAATGCCTCGTTTTAAACAAATAGCTCTACCAGTAAATGTTTTGTCTCGATATTCCTCACCAAGAACTCTTACATCAATATGATACATACCTAAAATATCTTCAAGATCTGCTTCTGTTTGATATGGTATAATTTCATCAACATACCTTACACCTTTTAATTGTGTATAACGTTCAACAATACTCTGTACTGGAGCATTCTTTTCTGCTCTATCAATACTTGGATCCATTTGCAATCCAACTAGCAAATAATCACATTGCTCTTTGGCTTCTCTTAACATTTGTACATGTCCAGCATGTAGCAAATCAAATGTACTACATGTAAATCCTACTCGCATTTTCTTTTTCTCCACCAATTATAAAGTCCAAATAAACTAATGCCTAACCAAAAGATTTCTAAAGTGATATTAGCAAGTACAGGCTTATAATATAGATTGACAAACAATAGTACTGCCACCATTGCATTATTGAAACTATACCAAAAACCCTTAGCGTCAATTTTATCTGTTTGCAATAATAGGTAAGTGGTTACTAGCAATAACACTCCCATATTACCAAAAATATCGCTCCAGTGTAATGCATAATAATCAGTCATTGTCTGGCATCGTAAATAGTGCTTTTACGCCTCCCTTTGTGGGTACTCTTGCAAACACCACCCATTTTAAACATTCATCATCACCACAGAATTCCATAAAACTTGTGCCAGTTGAATATACATCATCAACTACTAATAGTGGATCTGTATCCTTGCCGGTAGCATATGGTTCCAGTGCTTTCTGTAATGGTACACCACCTCTTGGAATACCTAGTACTTTTCCAAAAGGTTCTTTTTGATAAGCCATAATCATTGTGGCTAGGGCTTCCCATTCTGTTTCATTTATGCCATCACACTCTATCTTATATGTCATTGGAATGCCTGCGTGTGAAATAAAGTCTAATTTTTGAAATAGGTCAGTCAATTAAATCACTCCATTTTTCTAATTTTCTACGTTTAATTTTTGCTTGTTCTTCTAGTTCAGTCCATGTACAAATACCATGTTCTGTCATTAGTTTTAACATGCAATACACGTCACCTAATTCTTCTACTAGTTTCATGCCATACTCATCATCAATTTCTGCTCTACGAAGAACTTTACTGCAAACTTGTGTAAGTTCGCCAGCCTCTTCCATAGTAATAACCATTAGTTGTTGAGTTGTATCAAGTTTTTTCATATATCATATTCAAAGTTTTGGCAGTTTTCATACTTGCCAATTAACTTTGCTCCATTGCGTAAATGAAAACGTTCAGCCATTGTTGTTAATGGCGATAGTGTTACTGCTCTTTGTATGTTTGTTGACTTTAATTCTTCAAGAGCTGTGTTAATAATAGTTCTACCATAGCCACGTTTATAACTCCATACAGTGTAAAATACGGCTGTATCTGGTTCTTCATGCTGGCATAGTAAATCCATTTCTTCCTCATTTGTTGGCACACCTTTACAGTATGCAACACATACAATCGCACCGTTTTCATCATCAACAATGTAACTTAATACTTCTCTGTTGAAACCAATGCGTTGTGAGGCTGGAATATGCGGACGAACTGGATCGTCCTTAATAACTTCTAATTCAGATTTGGTAAGACGCTTTATCATTGTGTTAACCCTCTCGGGCCTCCATAATTCCACGCAGTCGTATCAAACCATTTCCATGTTTTACTTGAAACAAGGTATGGGTATCTTTTATGATAATGTACTCCTTTAAGTTTAATATCACAGTTCATAATTAAATCATACCACTTATAGTCTGCTAGTGGATGATACCATTTCATTGTAACATCTTGGCTATAATTATGCAACCTATAACTTTCATGATCCTGTTGATGCATCATTAATGCACATTTGAATAGATAATTGTTATCTTCTACTTCACTGTAGTGTTTCCAGTGACCTTCATAATATTCTATAAGCTCTTTGTATGCTTGCTCATAAAATTCATAAAACCTGTGGTCTTTTGTGTAATCTGTGTGTATAAGTGGTGATGCTACACTTTCATTACGTGCTTCAAGTGTAGTAAGCCATATATTAGTAAGTTGCTCAATATTAATATCTTGCATTTGTAGTATGGGATTTATCTTTTTACTACCACTTTCACTTACGCCCATTTCTCCACTAATACCACTTTTAGCACCTAAGTAATTTAGGCATGTTCGTTTAGGTGCGTAACTGCTGTCATGCCAATATCTGTATTCATCAAAGTATTGTAATTCCTCAAATGCGTCAATATAGTTTACTTCAATACCTATATTCTCTGCAAACTCCTTACATGCTGTTGTATCTGGATTTGGTTTTCCTCTTGTAATGTGTACGTATTGTAATTTTTTACCAAGATGATGAGCTACATTGGCTATTGTTGTGCTATCTCTACCACCACTTAAAAATAGAACATCACCATCATTTGTATTCCTGTCTACGCAATCCATTAAAATGTCTTGCCATTCGCTCATTGGAGGTCCACTACGTGGTTCAATGCTCCATCTATATCTAAACTGTGTACCGTTATCCAAGTAGTGATCTGGTTGTAAACGTTTTACAGTTTGGCAGGGTGTACGTGTACCAACTGTCATTTGCCCATAAAGCAAATCACGCATTGCGTAAAATACATCATCACGTTGTATATCTGTAACTTGACTCCATAAACTATAAAGCTCAGATCCATCTTCCTTATACCATAATGGGTATGTGTTTAAATGATCAGACTGTACAAAAGTCCAATCATCATTGCCAATCCAAACGATTGCAAAATTACCTCTGCATTGTGGTATATCATGATCGCTAAACAGTTTGCTTAGTACATCTACTTCTATATTACAATCACCTGCAAGATACAGGTTGCCGTTATATAATTCATGATGTATAAAATTTTTGTTTGAGTTAAACTTCATCTTTTTTGTATATAAAAACTTTGCTACAGTAGTAACAAACTCCTGCTTTTTCTTTTGTTACTTTAATTGTAAAAAGTGGGTGTGTATCATCTGGGCAAGAAAATGAACTAGGTTCAGATACGTATATTACTTCCTTCTTTGCCCATAATTCTTCACGTGCTTTTGCTTTCTCTTCAGGGGTTTTAAATAACTTCATTTGGCTAATCGCTCTAGAAAGTATTCTTCTTCAGTATAGGTTACTTCTCTTATCCACATATGTCTAGGCTCTACATTTGTAAGTTCTTCAAAACGATAATAATAACCAAACCATACAATTCGCCCACTTGTCATTCTTTTAGGCCAATATGTCCACCGCCTGTTTACTCTTTTGTCCCAATCACGTAAAGGTGTATCAGTTCTATACTTCCGTATCAAAGGTTTTGTCTCCAGGCCAAAGAGGCATCTTAGTACCAGGCTTACGCTTTGGAATTTTACTATCAGCACTTGATACACAAGCACCTGTTGTACATTTTACAGGCCCGTCAAATAAACGGAATCCTGTTTCAATGTTTCCAAGTGGTTGGTCATGACAACTATAGGATCGTTTAATACTACCATCAGGCTCACGAATAATAATACTCCTATAACCACTGCTACACTCCCAACCGTTAAATTTGTTAAAGTTAAACGCATTGAATCTCTCCGCTTGATCCATATACCAGGGATTACCCTCGCTATCTCTGAATTCAATCTGCATGTGCCATGGAACCTTTGCACTCTGCTTGTGGAATTCACTGTCCTTATCCATTACAAATGTTGGTTTAGGACGTTCTACATATTGTTTCTGTTTTGCTTTTGCTTCTGTATAACTACGTTGTGGCATACCATTCCATAAACGTTCTTTCATTTCCGGCGTGTAACCATCAACCACACGACTAGCAGTAGGATCTGATTGCGGCTTAAGAGTAACGTTGATTCCTTGTTCATGGAAGAAAAGTGCGTTCTCCCAATCTCGTTCAAAGTGTTCTGGAACCATAACTTGATTAATTGTAATTTGTACATCGTGTTCCTGACAGAAGATTAGTTTGTCAGCAAACTCCTGCATCTTCTCTTTACTATTTACATGTTCAACGTGTAAACTCGCAGTAATTGATGCACGGTGAAATTTACTTGCATGATCAACATATGTGCCAAACCATTTCATATTACGACTACAGTTACTAGTCATATGAACTGATGTATAATTTGTGTTATCTACATCTTTTGCAAGATGCTCCATGATATCCAGGTATCCAGGATGGAAAGTAGGCTCTCCTCCTGACAAGGAGAAGTGGAAAGAATTGAAGCCACGCTCTCGGGCTTGACGTTTGATTTCATCCACTGTACGCAAGCAGAGCTCGGTAGGACGGTGGTCTTTACGGTCGCTTCTTGCATAAGGCCAACAGTAGGAACACTTGTAGTTGCAGAATCTTCCCAATAACCAACTAACAGTGAACATGTCACGATAAAGCATGGTACGCTGACCAACACGTACAAGGTCATCATAAGGTGTTTTAGTGAAGTCATACTCACTCCATTTTAGGTTTTCATCAGACATCATTTCTCCAGTTTTTCTTATCGTTAATATCAACGAAGTATTCTGTTTTGTCAAATTCTAGGTTTGCAAATAACTTAGGCTCCATGTTAAGCCATTTGTGATTTCCTAACAATGCTTTATCAATTTCAAATCTAATGATATCGTGTGTCTCACGAGTAAAATGGGCCATACGTAAATCTATTAGGCCATCATTGTCCCAGTCTTTAATTATAGTTTCGCCACGTTCTATATTACTTATCTCACCAAAAGTAAGCAAATCTGGCCCAGGGCAATTTTTAAAACATTTAATAAACAGTGTATCTGGTCTTATACTTCTTATATGATTCAACATAAGTTGTGCAAAAGTATGTTCTCTCTGTACACTTGTGGTTTGAATGTGTGTATAATATTCAACACCTGCTTTGTAAACGACAGATTCGTCTTTACGTGATATACATGCATCATAGTTTGTAAGATGTATCCAATCTTCACCATCTTCTCTGCTATGACGTAAAGGATTTGTTACTGCAAAAATAATTTTATCATAGTCATCCTGATTGTCCAAAAACATACTGTAACTGTAATAGATATCACTTCCATTTTTTCCAAAAGTATCATAGTCACAATACCATGTTGGATATCTATCTGATGTTGGGTCTGTAAAACTATCCCCGAATACTGCTGTTTTTCTCACATAACCTCGCTATGAATTCAAATCTTTCTTTTTGCTCTACTGTATCAAAGTAATAACAATTTGTGTTATTATCCCAATTATCAGTTACACACTGAGCCCACCACTTTTCACCAAATGTTCCAAAGTTCTCTCTAAGATACTCGTCAATCCATTTGGGAGGCGATAAGCCATCATATTGTACAAATACTCTATATTCCATCTATTGTTTTATTGAACTCTGTAAACAATTTTGTTTTTGCACCGTACTCATTATTCTTAATACAGTCGTTCAACCAGTTAATACTATTGTCAACATGCAACATATCAAATTTTGTAGCACCAAAGTCTTTAAGTTTCTGCTTTGTTATATGAAGACGCTCAACACTTTGTTGAAGTTCTTCAGGCTTGTGTACATTAGCATGTTGGAAATCAGGATATTGTAGGCGACTCGTGTGCCACTTAATACCTAACTCCATTATAATAGCTTCTGCTGTTTTGTCAAGTGTTAAGGCATTATGTGCTGAAATACATGTTGATCCTTTTAGAAATGCAATATTGTTTAGTTCTCGTTTTACTGTTTCAATATTTTGTTTAAGTGTTTCCCAATCAGCACCTCGTCTAATTATATGATTTGTGTCCTTATTACCGTCTATACTAACTGTTAACTTTATGTCCTTGAACTTTTTCCACATTCCAATAATATCATATTTTTTATTTAGAATAAGAGTGCTTAAATTGGTACTATACTTTAGTGTAACACGCTCAGGGTGTTTCACACTATCTAAAATATTGAAGTGTATAGGATCTAAAATAGGCTCGCCACCAGCAAATTCTATCTCTTCTACATTTTCCATTAAATGCAATAGATCATCAACAAAATTTTCATTTGTTTGATAAACATTGCTCATGTTTTTACCGCCTACTATTTCACGTGTTTTTCGTATGTAATTTTTTGTGTCATCATCATAATACTTTTCAACTTTATCCCAATCCTGCCACCATAAACTTGAATCCTTTGGCCAGCACATTCTACATTTAAAGTTGCAAAGGTTTGTTAGTTTAAGTTCCAGTAATGGCACATTAAACGGTATTTCGCCAGTGTCCATATATTGTTTTACGTTTTCAACATAACTTTCACGTGGTTCATATCCATAGTCAATCATTCTATTATGGCGTAAACTTAGGATATCTCTATCTTCCATTTTCCAGCAATTTTTACATTGATGTACACGTTCGCCCTTTATCATTTTATCACGTATATCATTCATATAATCACTTTGCCAGTATTCCTTAAGATTAAATCCAGGATCCTGTACATGTGGATTATCTTTACTCGTACCACCTTTAGGTGGTTGGCCCCTACAACAAAGTTTGATTTCTCCATGTGGCATTGTGCTTATGTGAACAAAAGGCAACAAGCAAAATGTATCAGGATTAATATCATGTCCCACCTTACTTGCAAACTCAGCAAGGTTGTCGGCGGCTTGTTTCTTTAGTTCATCATAATGAGCCATTACTTGCCTACTCGTAGTTTATTCACATGCTCTGGTAATGCTTTGGAAATCTGCACATCAGCCGCACAGATGCAGTCAGGCTTATTACATATAATTGTATCTTTTGGCATATTAAACGTGCCTTCATATATGTTACCAATTTTACCGCCTACTTTACATATAGCACGATATACGTCACCTGTGTTACTGATGCTTATTTGTTGTATACCAGCCCAACATTCCCAACCTTCAAAGCGGTTAAGTTCTTGAGCTGTTATGCTGTTCACATTGTCCTCTCGTTCTGTTCCGTCTTCCATGTGAACTATTATATTATTAAAATTATTTGCTGACATATTTTATCCATTTGGCGTGCATCTCTCTGTCAGATACATAACCATCTTCACCACATTCTCTTTCACAAGTTTCAACATCAAAACTTTTATAAAAGTCATGTAAAAACTTGCTTTCTAGTACTTTAGTATATCCATGTTTTTTGATATCAAGATCATCAATATTGTTGTTTGATCTTTTTGCCCATCCATTTAGTTGACTCTTATTCGTATACACAAAACAGCAAGGATAATACTTGTTATCTGCACTAATAAAACAACTCATACCATTTAGACATTTTGGATTTATTGCCATTCTATTAATCGCTTCTCTTCTTCATTTTCAAACCAATTATCTTCATACTTGCGTAGACTTTTAACAGGTTCAAATTGATCAAAACCCAAGTCCATAGCAAACTCACGTGCTTGTGTAACTTGATGCTCATTATATGGAAAAACTAAATATTTCCATTTCATCCGAGGACGCATATTTGCAGGTTTACTTAGTATTGTATTTACTCCATACATTATACTATCCCAGTCACTGTTTTTTCTGTATATGTGATTGGTGTCCTGTAGTCCGTCAATGCTGAATATAAATCCACAACCTCCACGCCACTCTAAGTCTATTAATTCGTCCCAAAAACGTTTAGGCTTGTGAGCTCCGTTTGTTTCAATAAACCATTTCTTATCAGATGCTAACATATACTTTATTATCTCAAGAATCTTTGGATGATATATAGCATCTCCATATCCTCCACAAAATACGTATTTACGAAAATTACTATTTTCCACAATATCCTTCAAAACATCAAAATCCATAAAGCCACTATACCATTTGTCCTTGGGCTGATAATTACGAGGACAAGCCATACACCCCAGAGTGCATCTACTGCTTATCTCAAGTTCAATATCCTTTATGTGTTCTCTGAAATCCATTGCAATTCTTCTTTACTATAATATGGTGCTTCTGCTTCAAATTTTGCAATCTCTTTAAACTTAGGATGTTGCCCTTTCATACCATCTTCAAAAGGCCTATGCCAGCCAGTGCGTTCCATGTTTACTCTTGGGCGAATCTTACGTATTGTGTATGTTATATCATTTGCTTTAAGTTCATCAATAATTTCTATACACTCTTTTAATTTTCCAGGGAGGAACATGATATGAACATGCATACCTTTCCATATATCTCTTTCTCTGTACTCGTTAATTAGTTTCTGTATAGCAACAATATTGTTAATAACTTTTTCATGATAAGCAAATTCAAAGTGATAACTGATTACCACATAATGCAAGTATTCTAGTGCTTTTTTGTATATCTTAATTGGAGGCGATCCGTTAGTAGTTACTGAACATCTGTATACACCATTGTCTTTAGCATATTTGAGCATGTCTACAAACTTGGGATTTACAAAAGGTTCACCACCAGTAAATGCTAGTTTAATCTTCTTATCTGTGCCACGTTTTATTTCGTCAATAGTATTAGTAAAAACTTCCCAGGGCATATGATCACTTGTTTTATCATGAAGCTCATTACCACAGTAACTACAATTATAGTTACAGCGTTTTCCTAAGTTCCATTCAACACGGAACAGTTCATCTTTAGGTGCATGATTGTCTTCAATACCAACAATCTTAGACATAACCTAGTTCCTCACATCTGTTAATAATTTCATTTGCAATAAGTGGCTGTTGTTCTTTTCCAACATGTCCCATTCTATTATCTGGCTTTTCATCGATATCCAAACCCTGTTGTTCTAAAACCCATTTCATTATGCTTAAATTACCCTTGCAAATTCGGGAAGGATCATTTAGCCAATCCAAGTAATGCTTACTTGTATTTAATGTGTGTGGCATTCTTTCATGAACATAATCTGGTTCACCAATACCGTTTTTAAAATGAGGTCCTTCACCTTCAAAATTAAGCATTTTTTCTAATTTCGGAATACTCTCGTCAAATATAAAATTTATTGGATATGATCCTTTACTTACAGCAATAGCATTCCAACTTGCATAATACTTGAGGTAATCCATAAACAATGGTAAAAACTCCCATCTATAGCCTATAAAATATTCAGCGATAGCAGGCACATGCGGCAGATTCATGTTATCTACAAATGAATGAGTTCGTCCCTTTTCTTCGAATTCCTTTTTCCTTACTTCTTTAATAAAGTTAAGATGCAACCATGAAGGAATTTTCTTAGTTTCATCATAAACTGTTGCAACTTCAAATTGTGTTAAATGTTGTGGTCCTATGGGATCATCATCTGCCATTGGATGATAAACTGACCTCCTTAGTTGTATACTACTAAAAATACTAAGATCACCTTCTTCACAATGTTCAATAGCATTATGAACTATACCTTCATTACTATTGCCAGGTTGTGCTACCCTATGGAAAGGTACATCAAAATGCTTTGCTACAAGATTACCAAAAACAAATTCTCTGGATCCAGTATCATCATGTCTACCAGACATTTCAGTGCCATATGCATGACTACAGCCATATGCAACTACACGTTTAATCAACAAAGTACTCCGTAAATTCAGGACAATGATCAAGTATATTATCACCACGCATTCTGTCTAAATCTTTAGTAAAGTCAATAAATGTTTGCCATAGATCTTCTTTAAATTCACGCTTTGCTAAACTCCTACGTAGTGTTTTAAAATCGTCTATATCTGCTAACTGTTCTAGTGCTGAATCTCGCATACTATCTGGAACGTTTAGAGGACTCAAATAATTAGGCTGGTTACAAATTGTAGTAAAAGCACTATTTGCGTCTACTCGCTTGTATTTTGCTTCCCATTCATGTAACAAATTATAAAGCTCTACTAGATTCATTAGATTGTAATTTTGCACTGTAACATTGAAGTTGATTTTAACATTATCAAGCTCGTTGTAACGTGCCATATTACTCTCTATTTGTTCAATAGGGTACTTACCGCCCCTTATGTAACTATAACGAGTACCTGTGCCTTCAATACTAAAAACTAGGCTTACATTCTTAAATTGTGCAAGCAAATTAAGAATACGCCAGTTTTGTACAGTTCCGTTTGTAGTATATAATAGATGCACATCTGTCATGCCCTCATCTATCATCCACTGCAAAAAGTTATCATGATGTTTGGCAAGCATCGGTTCGCCACCTTTGAAGTCTATCCGTCTTACGTCCTTTACGTGAGGTAAGATATTCTGAATATCGTCTACAGTAACGTTGCGGACACTCTGCATTTTACGATTCTTTTGATATCGCCTGTCCTTTTCTGCTAAGGCAACCTCTTCCTCGAACCAACTATTGCTTGCCCAACTCCCACACATGCGACATTTTAGGTTGCAAACGTTTGATAGGTTTATATCTGCCTGCACTATCTGGGGTTCTTCTACTACCAAATCAGTAGTAGGCTTTGTAATATATTTTCCGAACTTCTCGTCAAACCAGATACGTCTACTGTGTCCAATCTGTGCTTCACGTTCCCAACAGCTATTACAATCTGCTGGTTTTTCACCATTCAGAAATGCCTGGCGTAAATCTTGCATACGCTGGCTGTTCCAATTTTCCATTATTGTTGGATGTTCTGTGTTTGGTGGTCTACCCTTGTTTGTAAACTGACAACAGGGTTTAATATCACCATTAGCACTCAAACAAATAGAGTGCCAGGGCATCTTACATAGCGTCACTTTTTAGTCCATTCACTGTAGTGTCTATTACCGTACCTAATTGTTTTAGGATCTGCTTCATTGTCTTTTTTAATAACTTCTACTGTACAACCAAACTTATCAGCAAATTCATGTATAATTTCTGGGGACCATTCGAAGAAGTCAATCCAGTATGCTTTGTTATCTGGATCATCATGTGTTATTCCAGGGTTACAACGCCAGAATATAGTACCTCCTGGCTTACAAAAACTAACAACCTTTTCTACTTGTGGCTCAATTACTGCTCTATCACCAAAGTTTATACTTCCAAATGCACTTACAATATCATATTGAAAATCTGGATTGTAGTCCATCACATCTGTCATAATATCTGCAAGTTCATTGTAAGGATCAATACCTGTTACACGATCACCAAAGAAACGCTTATATTTGTTTTCTCCACAACCTACATCTAACCAAGTTTCCCACTGTTGTTTCTCCATACGTTCAATTAATTTTTGTCCAGAGTTTTTAAGGTGCCAATTATTGTCTGGTTTCCAATATGCTTCACCTGGCTTAGTTGCCGCAAAGTAGGTTCCTACAACTTTATCATCAATGTAGTCAATAAGACTATTATAGTCTTCTAAATCTGCATCAATGATGTTTACATCATATCTATCCATGATGTAATCTGCTAGATCATTGAATATTTTTCTGTTCATATTTGGTTTCCTTTAGTTCTTTCCACTGGTCTACTTTTTCCCAGTCTACATATTGTGTAATCATGTGATATAGCTCAGGCCATAAGTCTACAAATCTTTCGTTTCGCCTTGCATCCATATACATCATGTTTTTATAAAATAGTGTTATATCATGGAATTTATGCGGTAGAGGATCCTGATTCATATAGCGTAGTGCTTGATGAACCCAGGCATTTTCATGATCCTTATGCATTTCAGTTATATGATCTTTAATTGGCTGTGGTAAAATTCTACAATCGTTCCAACCACCTGTTACAAAATGATTCATATCCGTATTTAATGGGTGTCCTAGCCTTGCAAATTCATCTGAAATTTCACCAACATTCCAAATATTAAAAATGCTTACAGTAACGTCAATAATTGTACTATATTGCCATACACCTGTTTCTTCTTGCCAACTTTCCTGAGCCATACGTTTCATTTTTTGCAAGTTTAATTTTGCTTCATCCCAAACTGCAAGTTTTCTTTGATATTCAAATCTAGGACCAAAATCATCTATACTCACTAGAAACTGTACTCTCATAAAATGATTCCATATATTAATAAGTTCTTCTGTTGGCCTATATGTACCATTTGTATTGTAACGTATAAAAATTTGACTAGTATCAATTTTAGGATCATCTATTAAGCGTTGCAATAACTGAAAATGTTCAGGCACCATAAATGGTTCACCGCCCATAAAGTGTATCATACTAAGTTCATCTAAACCTTTAATATCTTTCCAAATTTGTGGCTCATCAATCCACTCACATTGTTGTGTATACTTGTATTCTTCACTTTCCTTAAACTTTACAGGTGCAAATCCTTTCATTTCGTGTCTCATCATTTCTGTCATTGCATGATAATCTTTTGTCCACATACTTGAATTATGAACACCGCAAATACGGCACTTTAAATTACATCTATTACCTGGTTTTACTTCTAGCCAACGTAATTTACGTTGTGGTTTTTCACCGTTCATTACTGCTTCTGTAATAAGCATCATTTCATCAGTACTACTAAATTTTACCCTTGTGTTAAACTTGTTTAGAGGTTCCTGCCAGCATGCCTTACAAGAACTATGTTGTTCATTTCTATCAAAACTCTTTACAAAGTCTTCTCTTACTTCGTGTGTAAATACCTCTCCTATTGTCTTGTTAGAGATATTTAAATCAAGTGGTTCACCCATACAACAAGGGCGAATCTGTCCGTTTGCCTCAATAGCCATATGAGCATAAGGCATACTACAGAAATTATTGCCAGGTTCCATAAGCCACTGACGAGCCTTTTCACGTCTTTGATTCTTTTCCTCGTCAGGAGTCATAAAAAATTTGTTTATCTTATTCGTCATTTTGTATATGTACCTGTGTACATGCATCTATACATGTTTTTGGAACGTTCCAGTCTCCTGATTCTAGTTCCTTTTGTAGCCTTAGCCAAGTTTCACTTTCATAAACTTTTTCTATACCATTTCTCACGTCTAAATCATTTTCCCAATCTAAGCCATTTGCATTTGCCCATACTCTTAAGTCTCGCATATGTGTAGATGATGCATAGTAGTTACATGGTTTCAATAACCCTGAGGCACTGAGTGTAACAGGTGTTGGTGTGTTTGTCTTTGCACGAGTAAAACACCTAGGCTGTAAAGATTTCTGGGTTGTCATGCTTATATTGATCCTTTATTCTAAATGACTCGTATATTTCAAATTCTATATCCATGCTTTCTGCAAACTTTCTTGCTTCATCCTGTTGATGCCTATTATATGCAAAGTCTAACCAACGCCAATAAAGTTTTGGTCTATTTGGGTGATTAGTCATTACATCTAGTGCAGTTTCTATGGTTTTCCATTTTGAATTGATTCTGTAATTATGATTTGTATCTTCAAGTCCATCAATAGCAAAATAAAACTTATTAGATCTATGATTTTTAAACTTAATATCATATGACTGTAACCACCAATCACGGCTTCTACTACTGCCGTTGGTGTGTACCATCCAATCTTTACCTTCCTCTACTAAGACTTTCATTACCTCCCAAAAATGTGGATAATATATACTATCGCCATAACACCCAATTAACAAGTAGGATTTAAAATTTGTATTCCTAATTGTGTCCAATACTAAATCTAATGGTAAGTGTCCTTTGTCCCATTCTTCTTTTAAATGCTTGGTGTTAACCCTACTGCATCCAGGACATGCTAACGTACATTTTGTGGTAAGTTCAATCTCCAGAGAATCTAGAATCATGCTTCTCATAGTAGTATTTATCCTCCTCTTTGAATCCATATAAAATGAACTTGCATAGGGAAAGAGGCCACCATGCATTTGCGGCTCCAACATGGAGTACAATATAGCATATCAAACATATTAAAAACCAAAATCCATTTATTTCCATTATCTTATACTTATCCACTCTTTAGTTTGCATAAATAGTCGGTACAGATAGTACATAAACGTTTATAAACTATATCGAGGAGAACACTATGCCATATCCATATAATGGAGTTAGAATTTGGCTATTGTATGTAGGGGCTGATTCATTCGCAAACGATACTGAATTTAGAGCCCATTCATTCTTTCAGAATATTAATACAATGCACAGTGACGCTGGTAATACTTGGGGTGGAGATCTCACCACAGGCGTAACACCGGGCGGCAAATACTGGGCATGTATTGAATTTGCAGAAAATGAACCAAAGGTTGCTTTCATCAATTGGTGCAATAGTAATATGCTTACACAAGTAAATGCTATTAGAGCCGATAAAGGTGATTTACCTGAAGGACAAAGTGCCTGGCCAGAGTACTTAGCAAGTATCTAATCAATACTAAAAGAAACCCTAGCATATTCTGCTAGGGTTTTTGTTTGGCGTCTAGATCTCGGCATGCAACTGTTTTAATCTAGTACCTTAGCCTACCCTTATTCGTCGTCACGGACTGCCTTTGTAGGTACCAAGCACTGGGGGAATTAGATCAAATACTGTGGACCAGTCCAGTTAATAGTATAACCACCATCAACAATGTTTCCACGAGCGGCATTAGTAGCTGGAGCATTATAACCTGCCGCTTTTAGGATATCACCTTTTTTAAACTTAGGATGATTATCAGTAGCAACAATAAAACCCCAAACACCACTAGAAACACCACCAACAATCTTGATGTATTTCTTACCGTGCTTAACTTCAACATTTTCGTCAAAGTTATCGACTACACCCTGGCAATATGTGCTAATTTCTTTCTTACCACCTTGAGTAGACCAGTTAATATAGTCTGCTTTAATTGCATCTAGTAAAGTGTCGATCTGTGTTTGCATTTGTTAACTCCTTGTTTCTAACTATACCATTATAATAGCAAGACATCTTACTTCTGTCAACCTAAAAATGCAACTTTTTTCACTTTTTTTCACTTTTTTTCAGCATTTGTGCAGTAGTAAACCCTGCCATAAAACTGATTGCTATTACTGAAGTTATTGCAATAGCATGCCATACTAAAAATTCCATTATATCTCTCCTAAAAATCTATCTCTCTGCCTTTTGCTTCCCAAGTATTGAATCTAGTGGGTTCTAAACCCTTTGGGCCACCATGTTCTATATCTTGTTTAATACGGTGATGTGCATATGCTTTTGGTTTCTTTGTTTTTATAACTTCCATATATGCTTCTGCCTCGCCCATTGAATCAAAACGTGCTACACAGACTTCATCATCCATTCTTGGCTGATACATAATTTCAATCATAATATACTCCTTGTATTATGGGCCGTAACCCTGATGAAAACCTTCTTTTCTTACTCTATCTTCAAAACGTTCTACTTCACTAAAAAAGAAATCCCTTTGAGCACCAGTGTATCCACGTGGCTTTTTAAATGTACCCTGTACTGATCCTTTCTGTTGAATCCCTTCCTGAATCTTCTTAATCTTATACATGTTTTCCTCTGTCCAAGGAATCACAAAATATGTTGGTTCTCTAGATTTGCCCATTCTCGCTACAAGATATATATTTGGCTTATCTTGATATGCCCAAATTACCTGTGCTTGCTTATCCCATATAAGATTGTCTAATGGCGTACCCTGTAGTATTTTAATTGCATGCCATGTCCAAATACTTACACCTAAAATTAGTGGAATAAGAATAAATGTTACTAGTTTGTTTTGTCTACTGTAGATCAGGCTATAAACACTAACCGCCGCCACTACAAAGAGTCCATATACATATAAATTAGTGGCCATCTGCTGGTCCTAACAATATTCTACTATCATCTGTGATAGGGTCACCTGCTGGTTGCCTTGCAAATGTATAATCACTTTTAAATGTGTCATAGATTACACCATCTGTATCAACACTAAAACTAGGGAAAATAATCACTTGTCCATCCTTTGTTAACACTTGTTTCATTTTGTATATTTCTCTGTATGGGTTAACATCTATAAGTGTAACGCTTACAGTAGTAGGTTTATCATCTTTCTTTTTGTACATATGTACATTTATATTAAAATCTCCAGGCATTAAACCTCGCATTGTACCAACTTCTCTATTGTAAGTTAGTATTACACGTTCACCTGCGACATATGTTACGTCTGTTGATTCACCTAAATCATCTCTGTCTAAATGCCAAAAGTCTGCATTTTTAACTTGGAAACTTAACGGAATATTCATGCCAGTTCCTGTAATCCATAAATCAACGTCATCTTTACTATCATCATTCCAGTCTAAAACAACCATAATCTCTGCTTTTGCTGGAATGTCTGCTTTTTTGGTAATTGGATTAATAAGCATAAATGCTAAAATGAATAAAAGTACAAAGCCAATCAACACGTTGAAAAGCATGTCATTGTAACTTGTGTAACTGGAATATTTTTTATGTTTCATTTTTCGTTATCGCCTATGGCGCCAGCATCTTTAGGTGCATCTGTCATTACCAGTTGAACACGTAGCATTAGAGTTGCCGTAAGACCTGCAAGTGTTGTTAAAAGAGCAGTACTCATTCCAACTGCCATAGCACTAATTGCTGAACGCATTGATTCTACATCACTAGGGTCTAAATTGCCTAAACTTGTACTAAGCATTAAAATAAATCCTATAACGGTACCAATCATACCAACTGTCATACAGGATTCACCTGCAAACCATAAAAATTCAGGTTTCTCTATTTCTTTCCATGTGTAGTAACCTACTGCAAGGCTAACAAGTAACCAGATGAATGCAATTACAATACTTAGATATGTTTTGTCATTTTCCAGCACATATTGAATTCCATCCATATATGCAAAGACGCATAGTCCAATGGCTTGCACAACAAACACAAACCACCATTTTAAAAACTTTATTGACATGGTGTTTCCTCTATCTCTCTAATATTTATCCGGTCTATGAGATCACCAATAACCTCACAGCCATTAAAGTCTAATTCAATTGTTTCACTATACTTTGCCAAAGCGCCTTTAAACGCAATTTGGCACCCTAAGTGCCAGCCTATGTCTGTTAAATCTGTATCCAAACATATACACTCATAACCTAGTAGTAATTTGCATATACTTTCTATGGCTGAATACTTGTCATTGACTGGATCTTTTCCTATTGCTTTTCTTATTTCTTTTCTATACTGTTGTCTTAACTTTTTAAACTCTTCTAAATTTGGTTTTATGTGTAACTGATCACATATATCAACGTACTTGCTTACCGCTTCATTGTCACCATAGAAATGAACAACTCCCATATCAACAACAACGATATTTGGATTGTCCTGACTTAATTTTAACTTTTGTTCTTGTTTTACTGTGTATTCAGTTAGTTCACTGTCTAACCTTTCAAACATATGTGCAAAATTGTTCTCAATTAACTTCCAAGGATTAATATCCGTTGTAAGCATTTGTTCTATAATGAACCAGGGTTGCCCTAAGAGCTTGTCTTTAAGCGTTTCAGGTGTAAAACTATTAAGTTTCTTACGCCTTGCTATTAGTTCTTCACATAATGTAAGTAAATGATTATCACTATCATTAAAGTAAATTACATCACGTGCTGGAAAATGTCTGTTTATTGTAGTATCGAATTTACGTAAATCAAAGAAGTCATTTATTGGTGTTAAATCAAACTTCTCTGTTATATCTATTACTGTATCCAAAAATGGATAGTCAGGAAATGTTGCAAGATAGTTTTTGCAACCAGGCCACAAGTCATTACTTAACCTGTAGTTCATACGATCCAAAACTAGAACACTCATTGTGGATTCTGATAGTGGATTACCCCATAAATCAGTTCCTCTATTTGTCTCAGATTGAATTAGATCAATACTTGACTGCCAAACATCAGGGTCTTGCAGTTTCTTCTTGGTATGTAAACAAAGCCCTGTCTTTCCTGCGACGTGTCCTACGTTGAAGGGCTGATCATCTACGATTAACGTAGTATGAAGTTCTTTTTGTAAGTTAAAGACATCAGGACTGATGCCGACGATTTTGTCCGCTAGTGTATTGTGTGAAATAGAGTTTGATACAATATACTTCGCCGTCACCTAATCGCCCTTGCAATCTCTATCATTGTTGCACTAAGGTTAATTTCAATATCTGCTACTTGTGTATGTTTTACAAGTCCATTACGAATTGCTAGGACTACTTCATCATACTGATCATCACCTTCTGTATACAGATCAATATTTCTGTACAGCCAAGTATAGATATCATTGTATTCATCAGTCCTTGCTTTTGCAACAATTAGTTTTCTCGCTTCTGCAATTTGTTTTGCTTTAAAAAGCTCTACCATTTGCATACGCCATTCTGCACTTGCACCCTCTTCATCAGGTTTAACAAGTATCTTATCAACTACACACATCTGAACTGTGTTAATTGTTTTACGTAAGTCAGGATAGTTAGCCCTGACCATTGCATCTAGTGTTTCAATGTCAAACTTTACTTCATTATCCTGTAGGATTTCACCTACACGTACAGTAAAGTCTGTTTGATCCAACTGTTCAATATGGAATCCCTGGCATCTACTGTGCAATGCAGGGATAATCATGTTAGGATAATTGCATGTTAGAACAAAGCGAACACTAGCATGATATTGTTCCATTACACCACGTAGTGCCGCCTGTCCTTCGGGGGAAATGTGATCAGCCTCATCAAGTAAAATTACTTTAAAGTCGCCCCAGGGCATTGTTTCACTAAATGCACTGATCCTTTTACGTATCATCTCTACGCCATTATCACGGCTTGCGTTTATATACAATACATCCGCTTTTTCTATACTCAACTCATTTATGAGGACCTTGGCTAACGTAGTTTTGCCAGTACCAGGACTTCCACTGAACAGCAAATGTGGAATGCCACCATCTGTAATCCAATTTTGTACCTGCTTGCGTTGTGAGACATCCTTAAACACATAATCAGTAATGCGTTCAGGACGATACTTCTCGACCCATAGTTCTTTTGCCATGCAATTCTCCTAACTGTATGATATTATTATACTTTTTGGTTTTTGTCAAGTGTTTTATACGTTATACCACTTATTTGTAGCCGTTCCAAAATAACTTTCATTACTTCCTTTAGGAAGGACTTCTTGGTAGTCTAAATGAAAGTTAGGAATAGACTTACAATTTTTTATAATCCAGTCCCATCCTGCATCATTAACTTGCAGAACAGTTCCTTCTGTTTTTTGCCTCAAATAGGCTTCGTAGGATATACAAAACTTTCTTTCGTTCTTTTTCATCTCTTTATATAGCTCTGCAACTACATAAAGTGGCTGATGTCTATAACCTTGTAAAGTATCATCCCAATCTATTATTACATAACTGCTATTGTGCATCATTATATTGTTAGCAGATATATCAGTGTTAGCATATGGCCATATTTTTAGATTAATACGTAAAAATATCTCCAACTGTTTCATTAGTTTATTATAATCAGATACATTTTTAGGAATATGTAAATCACACTTCTTTAACTTTGCTATATCTGTTATAATTGTGTTGTCATCCACACGAACATCTATAAAATATTTGAAGCCGAGAACTCTATTGATCATCTCAGCGTTTTGTTGTATATTTTCTAGTGGGTGTGGAATGTGCGTGTTGTTAGGTATTGACTTACGGATAAAATCTCCACAATCATATACTTCTCTTACACCTAACCTATCTTTTTGTTGTTGTATTAACTTAATCTTCGGGTCGTTCATCGCTAATAGCCAAACAGTCTTTGTTGTCTAGTAGCCAAACCTTTTCATCAGGTCCAATATCAACTCCACGGGACCATCTACCATGTGCTACAAGTACATAATCGCCTTCCTTGCAGAAATCAACATCTTCACCTACACTGTAGATTTCAAACCAACGTGGCTTAATACCACTTTCATCCATGTCCTTGTCTGCAACAAGCAAACCGGATTTAGATTTCTTATATAGTCCAGGCGGATTAATCATCTGCCCAAGTATTCTGTTTCCAAATGCTTTAATTTTCATATCGTCTCCTAGTTTTTGAGGGAATTGCCAGGCGTTAAACGTCACTGTCTTCCTCAATTTCCATTGATCCATCTGAGAATTCAACTTCCCAATACTTTGTACCATCATCTCTGGTACGATTTCTACGCCCTATTTCAACAACCTTTTCTTCTTCAACTGGTTGAGCAGGAGCAGTTTTCTTTTCTGCTTTTTCAGGTTTAGGTGCTGGTTCAGGCTCTTTAACAACTTCTGTAGGTACTGCATCTAAAGGTTCAATATCATCTGTTTTAATACTAACGGGTTCTTCAATACCTTGAAGATTATCTCTATAGTATTCTTTCTGAACATTTTCCTTTGTTACCTTAACATTACCTCTGTTGTCAATAATATCACCACGAGCGTTAATAGGCACATTTGATACTGCTCTTTGCTTCTCATTTTGAGCCGCTAATTGAGCCATATTCAAATTCTTGCCTCTTGCTGTTTTAATTGTCTTCATATTTTAACTCTCCAGTCTTGACGTCAATCAATACATCTTTTTCTTGTTTGGTACCACACATTGGGCACCACATTTGTTTAGGCTTCCAGTTTTCGTCAGTAGCAATACTCCACCAACCCGAACATTTCTCACAAGTAAAGTGATGTATGTACTCTACTGTGTGGTTCACTTTAAAAACTCTGCAATATCCAGTTCATACTTTATGCTATCAACTCTATGCACGCCTAAAAGGAACAAGCAATAACTCGCGACACTACTACCTCTTCCTACTCCTAGTACAATGTTATGTTCTTTACAAACATCAACTAGATATTTTAAAAACTGTAGCACAATAATCATGCCACGATCCTTAAACAAGTTTAATTCTAACAATACTCTGTTTCGTTGCTCTTGTGTTTTACACATATCAAGTAGATGATTTATAATATCTAAATTTTTATAATCATCTGGCATATGCCATTGACTTACGCAGTCTTCAACGTAGTTAGAACTATTATCTTTGTCCTGTGTTACAATTTTATGATCTATATCATACTTATCGCACCACTGGTTATATATATTTATCGGCTCTACATCGTTGAAGACAGCAGAGTCAACATCAATATCGCCAAGCCAAGCAGTAATAACGTCTTGCTCATTCAGAATCATCTGGTTGTTTTGGTTCGTCTCCAATATTAAGTGCCTTTTGTTTTCTTTCATATTCAGGTGTGTCAATTCCCATCCGTTCTCTTTCAAGTATCTCTACCTTATGATCACGTATAATTGCTATATACGTATTAATTTGTCCAATAATTTGATTAGACATTTGCCCTCGAGCCGCTTGTGATAAACGCTCAAGCATTTCTTTTTCGAACTCGTAAGTTTCTTGTAATGTAAGGTTTTCTAAGGGTTTATCCTTATATGCTAACATTAAAGATCGCCTTCCTTACGGTTCTCACTATAAAACACATCAAAGTTACCACCAGGATAACGTGCTTTTAGTTTTTCAACGTTCTCAGCCACTACGTCGTTAGGGTCAAGATTAAGAGCACGGCAAGCACTAATCCAATACCACATAATATCGCCAAGTTCTCGTTTAGCATGAAATATAGTTTCATTGTCCAATGGTTTACCTTGAAAGATACACTTTTTAACAATTTCAGCAAATTCGCCTCCTTCACTTGCAATGCCAATAGCACCTGTCATTAATAGTGCTAAATTTACACCTGATTCATTTTCTAAATTATCTAATGTTTCAGTTAATGCTGATGTACTATTAGATTGTTCGCTTGTTACTGCACGTACAAATTCTTTGTACGCATTTAAATCTACTTGTTTACTCAATTCTTTCTCCTCTACAAATGCGATTTCAAATACACGACTGTATTTTCTATTTCGCTTGGTTCTACCCGTTGCCATTTTTCCTCATATAAAAAGGTTACTAACAGATTCTTCATTAGTAACACGTCTAATCGCCTCACCAAACAATTCTCCTACACTTACCACTCTTACTTTCGTAATTTTCGGAGGGCAAACATACTTAATTGTATCAGTGACTACTAGTTCGTCTAGTACACTCTTTTCTACTTTTTGACATGCATCACCTGTAAGAATGCCGTGTGTAATATATGCCCTTACACTTAAAGCACCTTCATTCATAATTGCTTCTGCGGCCTTTACTAGTGTACCGCCACTATCAACCATGTCATCTACAAGGATTGCATGTTTATTTTTAACATCACCGATTAGTGCCATTACTTCACTTGTACCTGCTTTAGGTCTTCGCTTATCAACAATAGCGACATCACCATAAAACATATCTGCAAACTTACGAGCCCTTACTGCTCCACCTGCATCGGGCGAAACAAAGACTGTACCTGCTTGTTCAACTTCAGGATCTTCAATGTAACCTATTGCCTTCTTAATGTCTTTTGCAAACACAATACGACTTGTTAAATCGTCAACTGGAATATCAAAGAAGCCCTGAATTTGTCCTGCGTGTAGGTCCATTGTTAGTATACGATCAGCGCCTGCTTTTGTCAACAAGTTTGCAACAAGTTTTGCAGTAATTGGTGTTCTACTTGCACTTTTTCTGTCTTGCCTTGCATATCCAAAATAAGGAATGACTGCTGTAATTCGTTTTGCTGAACTACGTTTGGCGGCATCAATCATTACCAGGAGTTCCATTAGATTATCATTTACTGGTGTGCTTGTACTTTGTACAATGAACACATCTTTGCCTCTAATGTTTTCTAAAAATTCTACACTACATTCGCCGTCTGCAAAAGTAGAAATATTTGCTTGAACTTGATCGGTAAAGCAATGGCCAGCAATCAAGTTTGCAAGTTCAACATTACTGTTACCTGCGATTATCTTCATAATAATAATGTCCTCCCTGGAGTTATGATGTTAATATTATTATACATGTTTTCAGTAGTTTGTCAACGTAAATGTTGACTAAAAAGTGGTAAGCCTTCTAAATAGTTTACCAATATTGTATTTGCTTTGTCATTAAAATGTCCTGACTCATCTAAGTGTTCATTAAGATTGTAAGTCCTGTTGATATATGCCCAAAAAGATTCTTTCATTCCAATATTATCAACATTTGGTCTATCCCAAATTGTAAAGCAACTTAAAGGCAAATACTTTGCCATATCTATAACTTGTTTTTGAAAAAGCCTCGTAAAATATTCTGCTTCACTGTATACACCTTCATTTGGTTTATGGTCATGAGCTCCATTTGTACTAATTGTACCAAAATCTTCCAAACTATCAGCATCTAATGTGTGAATTCTGATACGTCTTGAAGTACATAAACTTAATGCATTGTAGTTTTTTGGAAGATGTGTATCATGTGCTAGTGAACTTCTAAACATTGGATCAGGTTTACTACATAATATAGGAATATGATGCCTATGGAAACCTGTAAACTGTACTATTATCCAGTCTATCTGTTCTTCACTTTCATACATTAAATGCTTAAGAATTATGTCCATATAATAATGTCCATGCCCTGGCATACTGTAGTTTATGATGTTTAGATTTGGATAACGTTCAGCTAGTTGTACAGGCCACATTCTATCATGTGTTCGTTCACTGCTATGGCTACAACCTAGTACTGCTACGTTTTTCATAATTTAATTTTCAAGTAATGTTCAAGCAAAATTGTATTGCCTAAAGGATTAAGATGTAATGTATCATCTGTATATGTTTCTACATACGAAACTGGGTGTTCTTTCTCAAACCAATCGTGAGCACAAAGCTCTTGTCCAATGTTATTTGTATGTGATGGTCTAAATGTCCAGTAAATAAAATTATATGGATATATTTTAGTAATAGTTTCACGTAATAGATCACTGTAGTAATGTGCAAAGCCAACACTGTAACTTGATTCGTCTTCTACCCATTCATCTGATTCAGGTCTCACTCTACCATCACTCCAAAAACCTTTTGCAACACCTTTTAGTTCTTCTCTTGTGTATATACGTGAAGATCTACTACGTGGAATGTTTAATCTATAGCATGTAAGATTGTCTGTAAGTTTGATATTAATAAACGCATCATCAAAACCTTTACTCTTACCCACACTAGGAATTATCCATCTATTATTACCACTGAACTGAACAATTACTTTATCGTATTGCAGATTAAACTTTACGAAATGCTTTAGAACACAATCAATGTCTAATTGGCCTGATCCAACTACACTATAATTATGAAAGGTATGATGTTTGTATTTGTTCGCGAGTTGTTCAACCCAATTATTTCTAATGTATGTGGTATCGCTATGACTGCAACCTATTACCGCCACTTTCATTTATAATTTTCCTAATCTTCCACGGCGTAAAGCAAACTGATCCGAGGCTTATGTGATCTGCGCCTTCGTCATAATAATTTTTTGCATCTTTTGGTGTTGTAATTCCACCTCCGGCAATTACTTCTACTTCCGGATATTTATTCTTGATATATTTTACAAGTTTCATAGTATAGGGCTGTAGTATTTTGCCACTTAATCCACCTTTATCTGTTGGTAATGTATTACTTGCATGAATTTGTGTGTAGCCCATGTCTACAAGTTTATCAATTAATGTTTCACTACTGTTTGGTGGAATCTTTACAATACAATACTTGCCTCGCATTTTATTTGGAAACTTTTCAAAGTTTTCCCACGTAGTTGTATCGTCATGTGAATCTAAATTAGGGCAACTTACGTTTAGTTCTATGTTACGCTCTACTCCTATAGACATCTGTATCTTTGTCCAGTCTGCAGGTTCTATAGCCGCCACACTAAGTACATTATCATAACTTGTTTTGAACATGCCAGCATGTAATCCAGGATTACGCAAACCTAATTTGTTTCTCCAACCCTGTTTAGTATATCTTAATGTTTTGATTATTGCTTTTAGTCTGCCAGGACGTGGTGACACAGTAAATGTACCATGTACACTAAGAGTATTTTTATAGTGTAAGTAATTTCCAAAAGGTGCTGATATAAAAATCATCCTATGGGCCAAAACTTAAAGCCATTCATCATATAACATAGAAGCAATATAACTGCCCCTTGGATTGGCCATCTAATATATTTAGGTAAGCCCGCCATACGGTTTTCATTTCGTTCCTTCATTCTTAGGTACCATTTTGCACCATAAAGTTTTCCACTAATCCACGGCAAGATTATTACAGGTAATAACCAAATTACAAGGGCAATAGCAAAAGCATACTCATATTCTTTGCTATATAGTCCATAAATTACTACGGAGATGGCAATACCCCAACGAACGTAGTCTTCCCACTTGCCACGTACTTGCTCTCTATAGATTAGATATTCTTTTGTCTTTTCCCAATCGAATTTCATTAGCTTGGTATATTGAACTTTGTTGCGTTTTGTTCAATCATGTCCATATCAAAGTTTATTGATTCTCCACAACCACATGAACTCTGTGCGGCTGGAGTCTGTACTTCAAGTACTGTTCCAAAGACATCTTTTTTAAGATCCACAGTACAACCAAACAAATACATTAAGCTCATATTGTCAACATATAAGTTTGTACCATTTTTTAAATCTATTGTTTCTGAATCTTCTGGTTTGTCGTCTGAAAGTTGCCAATCATAACTAAAGCCAGCACAGCCACCACCTTTTACACCCAAGCAGATGTATTTGTTCTGATCTTCTTGAATATTTTTTAGATGTTTACCTGCATCTTCTGTTACTGTTATCATTTATCTACCCCCATTGAACTGTAAATTTCCATATCACTTAAACCTTCTGCATTTAAATAACGAAGATTTACGATTGTTGCTGTTGCAATTACACGGGCACCTGTCTGTTCACATAATCTTTTTGTTGCCAACATACTACCGCCAGTAGCAATAAGATCATCTGCAATTAGAACTCTACTTGTGTGTCCTAGTATACCCTCCTGAAGTGTAAGAGTATCAGTGCCGTATTCTAATTCGTAAGACTCTTCTAGTAACTTACCTGGGTATTTAGCACCCTTTTTACGTACCATAACCATAGGTTTTCTAAGTTCACTTGCAATAGCCTGTGCTACTACAAAGCCACGACTTTCAACACCTACAATATGTGTAAAGTGAAGATGTTCCATTTTCTCAACAAGCTCTTCAACAACTTGTGACCAAATATCACTTGCAAATAAACTGTTCAGGTCGTAAAAATTAACGCCCTCTACCGGATAGTCCGGCACTGTTCTAATATATTCTTTTAATTCTAAATAGCCCATTTGTTTATTTCCTTTTTTCGATTTACATCATCTGGTGTTCTAGTTATACTAAAACAATCACCTTTTAATACGAACCTTCCTGTTATAGTATCAGGGTGCATCATTGTCCATAATGTGTGACTACTTGGTTTAGGATCATCATATCTTGAATTTACAATATTCCAATGTAAGTAATCAAGCCAATTGGTATCCTTGTATGCATTCATTGCTTTCTTATTAATAACAAAGTTTGTATCGCCCACAAAAGTTTTGGTTGTAGCAGTATTGTGCATTCTGTCTTTAGGGTGTTGTGGGTTTATGTAAGCATTTCCAGAAAACAAAACAAGTGGATCCTTTTCTTCAATAGCATATGGAAAGAATTCGCATAGTCCAAGTGTTTTATCAATCATTATATCCCAACGAGTTTTAAAATATGCATCATAAGTGTTATCTAGTTCATCTATACATTTAAAGAAACTAAAAATTTGTCCATATGCTTGCCTGGTGTTATGTATTATTTTGTCTAACAGTTCATTACCCTTACGTTGGTCAATACAATCTATAACAAAGTCCTGAAATGTATCACTGCCTGGAGCCCACCATGCACGTTTAAAGAAGTCATCTTTTGCCCACATATCAATACAGTCTTGATTATCCTGTTTGAATTGTATAAAGTCACTTATGTTCCAGGGTATTGGTTGATCTTCCCAAGTATGACCAACGAAATCAACTTCAATGTTATAACGTGTTTGAAGTTCATCAGCCATTCTTTTATGGCTATGCCACAACTCATGATTGTTATTGTAACTTCTTGTCTGCCCACTATATATGACGCAAACTTTCATATGCTCCATACCTTAGCAAACTCTTTACTCATATCACTTTCCCAAAACATTCTACTCCAAGTAAGTGGTAACTTTATAAATGGGTTTATTCCTAATTCATCTATATACATTTTCCATAACTGATGACTACTTGGCTTGCCATCTTTTTGTATTAGTAACACTAAATCTGTTTCAATACGCCTTTGTACTATTCTTTTATGTGCATGTCTATCAAACCATATACATTGATCTTCTAAATAATCAAATGAAAATGGCATAGTAGCCACACAAAATGGATAATCTTCTTTAATATCTGTAACTATGTTTCCAGCTTCCAAATCATCTAATGAATGCTCACAAGGCCTTTTATCATGATGCATTTGTTGTGTATTAATATCTTGAAGTAAATTAATTGCATTTAAAAAGTTATTTGGAAACCTTTTAGCATGACCTTCAAATAAACCTATATCCCAACGATAGCGAATAACAAGGTCGTATGCTTCTACAGGTACTAAGTCCATACAAAGTTTATTACTCCACAACTGACCAAAGGCGGCTCTTGTTGCTTGTGGTTGAAGATGTGGTGGAATATCGTGCTTGAAAAGTCTACGATCAGGATCTCTATCTGCCCAGTGATCTATTACAACTTGATCTGTCTGTTCAATTTTTTTAAAGTAGTTTACTTCAGGAGCTTCACAATGGCTCCAGGTATGTCCATAAAAGTCCACGTTATTTCTACCAAATATACGTTCAACATCTGATAGCCAATGGGTTTTGTTGTCGTTAAAATCACGTGTCTCTCCAGACACACATATTGCTATTTGTCCAGTGTACATTCTACATGTATTCCTTTTACCCAATGATACCAATTACGCCATTTACGTTTAGCACTTACATGTACAGGATCCTTCGCCCAATCTGCTACATCTTCTTTACTACGCCATGTTGTAATTGTTATTTCAATATCACCTATCTCTTCATTTTCAAGACTTATAAATCCAGGGTGTGCTTCGCCAAGTTCTCTTACACGTTGCACATAGTCTTTATATTCATCATTGAAGTCTTTTATTTTTGCTATAAAAAATACTTTTACTGCCATTTTGGATCCATTAGTGTATTACATATAAGTGAGTATCTTGTGCCTACAGTAGGATCTGGATTATGAATCATTCTATGATATGTAGGATCAAAACCATACTTTTTAGCAAACTCACCAAACATGTAAATTGTGTTAGTCTTATCTAGATTAGGTATGTATTCATATTCACCTGTTTGTTTGTTCTGTGCCTGATATTCCATATAGTTTTCACCTATATGCCAACCTGCTAATTGCTCATCACAATGTTCATCACCAAAACTAACTGTGTTAAATTTTCTTTGTTCTATATAGTTTTCAGGAGTTGCAGTAGGATAACTATATTCAATAATGCAAAGTCTATGTATGAATCTGTTTACATCTGGAAATACTGTTCTTCCGTAGTGTTCAACAATGGGTTCCATGTCTTTCCAAAAGTCTACCCAATAATTCAGCACAGGAATATCTATTCCGTATTGGTCAATCATTTTTGATGTGCCACCAATTATGTATAACTTCTTTCTAATTGCAATACATGAATCATCACCTTGTGTATGATGAAAGATATCAGTTAGCCAACTCCAAGTATCAGACTCGTAACTTTCCTCATAATTTCTAGCATGATTCTTTCTTACTTTTATTCTGCACTCTGTTTCATCTCTACCTTCTTGCTTCTTATGACTCTCAATCATTAGCATTGGATTAGTTAAAACTTCAACTGCTTCTTGAGCCTTGTCCCATCTATCAGAATACTTTTCATTAAGAAGTGGCCATTCATGTGTAATAAACTTGCCTTCAGTTTGTAATTGTTTTATTTGATCTAAATTATAAAGTTTCATAAAAGTAAACTTTCTTTCATTTCTTCTACTGCACTTGCAGGATTTTCTGCATTAGTCACTGTTCTGCCTACTACAATGTAGTCTGCACCCATATTTAACGCTTCTTTTGCCGTCACTGTACGTGTCTGCCCAGGATTATTACCTATGCCAGGACAAACTTTTAACATATTTGGTGCTAGTGGTTTTACTGTATCTAAATCTTTAGGGCTACATATTACTCCTGAAAAGCCAAAGTCGCTTATACTATCTATAGCACTACGCCATGTAACTTTTGCATTTTGATTTGTAATATTAAGAAGTTCCATACTATCCCAACTTGTGAGATATGTAACTCCTAATATTTTCATATCATCTGCATATTTTTGACAAGCCTCAAATACTGCTCTATTGTTAAAGGTTGATACTGTTGTCATTGTAGCACCTTTACATTTTATTCGTCTTAGAACTTGTTCAACTGTATTTGGTGTGTCCCATAATTTACAATCAATAAACAATTCATCTGCTAATGTTTTAAGTAATTTTGTATTTTCCCACATCAGGTGATTAATTTTAAATCCATCAACCATGCCTTTAAGACTTGTTGCAATATCAATATTCTTTTCTGCGTCTATACTATCTAATGCTATAATTATTTTCAATCGCCTTCTCCTGGTTCTTCACTTAACTGATCTAGTTTACTTGGTCCTGTATATCCTTCTTTTGGATTAAAACTATCTGCATCTGGCATGGGTTCTTTCATTTCTGTAATATTAGGCCAGTTCATGTCTTGAGAATATTTCCTGTTTATTTCAACCCAATCAACATCACAGCCACCAAGATTTGTATCTGGCAAAATGGCACCTGCTGGACATTCAGGCTCACACACTCCGCAATCAATACATTCATCTGGATTGATAACAAGCATGTTGTCACCTTCGTAGAAACAATCTACGGGACAGACTTCCACACAATCTGTATACTTACATTTAATACATGCATCATTTACTATAAATGTCAATCCCAAACTCCTAACATCATTTTGACATCCTCACTCATTTTGTCAGGGCCAAAAGGTGGATCAAACGTTACATCAACATTACATGTTTCTATTCCTTCTGCAAGGCAACATGCATCATGTACGTCTGCTATAATTTCATCTGCCGCTGGACAGAAGGCACTAGTTAATGTCATTACTATATCTACATGTGACTCATTAACATTTATCTCATAAATCAATCCAAGATCATATACATTGACACTTATTTCAGGATCGTATACTTCACGTAAGTTTTCTATAATTTGTTCTTCAACCATTGATTAATCCTCGGTTTTAATAATTCTTGGTATACAATCTCCGTACCAATTTCGTTCATATGTCTGCAACTACATTGTATAGTTGAATCGTCAGTAGGATATCCTAAATCTCTCATATAGTTCCATAATCCTGCAACTTGTCCTTGAACTGAATCATCCTTTAGCAACATATTCCCTTGCCCTACATTAGGATATTCTGTAAACAAATATTCCTCCATTACTGATACTGTGGTTTTCTTTGACCAGTGAAACCATTTAAAAGGAATATTTGCAAGCTCACACATTTTTTGCATATTTCTTATATCAAAAAAATCATCCCATGTTGGATGATCTGTCCTATGATAAAAGTTTGATCTTTGCTCTATATAATGATCCATATCTTCAACAGCCCTATCAGGAACTATCTCATATGGAAATGCCGCACCTAGTAATTTTCTACTATATCCAGGCTTGTGTACTTTACCACCTGCATATGTGCTAAAGAATCTATTGTAAGCCCAATCACCTAAACCATATTCTACTGTTGCTTCTATATCTCTTATTAATTTATTCTTCCATTTGTTAGGAAAGTTTTCATAGTATTGAAAGCCACTATAAGCAACTGCACTACCACCAGTTCCAAGTCTTACTTCCATTATAATTGCCTTACAGTTATCTAAACCTCTGTCAAAGGCATCTGCAAGTATTGCAAGCATTCTTGAATTAATTACACCAGGTTGTGATAGATTTATTACCTTTGTTTCAAGGTCAGCTTCCATCTTGCTGGGCCATCTATCAGAATATTCTAACAGCGGTGTATTTTTAATACCCGCTGTTTTCCAATCCCTGTCTGCACAACTGCCTGATGAATGACTTGTACCTATTACTAGGATAAATGGTTCGTTATGCATCTGCAAATGTTGTCTTCTGCCAAGTAAACGGTGTGTAGATTGCACTATTTGCTCCATGCTCAGAACATTCAGCAGATTCACACCAACAACGATCATCTGTCATTTCTCTAATCAATTCGTCTGCAAATCGCCAGGCATGTTCTGCAAACTTCTCTGCACCCACGCCATCTAGTACAACAACTTGACATAGATGTTTTGCTTCTAAAATTCTAAAGTCGTTTAGATGAGGATCATTTACATCAATCACTGTCTTGTGATCAAATGTATCTTCAAGCCATTGTTTAAGTGGCTTTAATCCACCAAAGTCTACTGCCCAGTTTTTGTTATCAAGTTCTTTACAACCAAATGTAAACTTGAATGCTAAACTGTAACCATGTAAGTATTTACAGTGTGAATGATCTGCGTGTGGTTGTCTAAAAACCGCACTTAGTCCAATACTATGATTATAAGTTTTTGTGCTATAATAAGCCATTAATTTCTCCTTGATTAAACACGGCAGAATATTTTAAGTGGGTTGATGTGTGTAGGCCACTATGCATGTGTTATCCCATAGTATAGTAAAAACAAACCAAAGGATAACCCTATAAGTTGAAGAATGCATAGTATAGTTCTAAGGAAGCTCTGAGGAAAGAGCGAGAACCATAATACTATGCAAACCCAAAATAATACTTCTAACATGTATACATTGTAATACGATGTTAAGAAATTGTCAAGTGTTTATACTTCGCCTTCGCTTACAGTGGCAGTATCGTATGCATCACCATAATCTTCTGGTTCTGTCAATTGATGTCTATCACATGTATCTTTATCTTCGTAAGTAAGTGCAATAATCATGCTCTTACCATCACTATCCAAAGTCCATTCCTGAGCTTGAATTGCTGGTGCTTGTGATCCATGGTAAGGACCGTTAGCGGCTTTCCAGGCGGCTACATCTGCATAAGCACTGTCAGGTACAGGATTAGGTGTAATTTTCTTTGTTATTTTATATGCCATTTAATGTTCTCCATAAGTCAATACCATAAGAGCGCCAGTTTCTTTTATAGTTTAGAAACTCTGGTCCTTCACTCCAACGTATAAACTTCCAAGGTATATATGTTGGTGTATGGTGCCATTGCCACTCTCTATCCATATTTAGCGTATTTCTACAATCCTTTGCTACTTTGGGAAATGCAAAGTAGGTTTCATAGTAAGGTTCTATATTATTTAATTTTATTGCTTGTATAAATTCAGCTTGTGTTTTTAATTCCGTTGCTCGTGCTGGAGAAACAAAATTGTTTTCAACGAAATGAATATATATTGCATCAAACTCTCTATACCCTTCTAACCATAAGGCGGCGAATCTACCACTACCAGGGTGTACTCTATACCTATCTTTCCATGGTTCGTGCAGTAATTGTGGAGCAAAGTTTAATCCATCATTACGTATACAATGTCTTAGGTAATGTATCTTACTAGCATCTTCTAGAACCTCACGATTCTCCATATTATTGTCAGTAATTTCAGCTTCTGAAAAAGCCATGACATCTTCCAATGGAAGTTTTTTAAACTGTTCGAATGTTTTATCTATATAATTTTCTGGGGAATCTAGTATTGTAGTATCACACTTTACTTTCCAAACTTCTCCAGCATATCGCTTATGGGCGAGCCACCATTTGTTTAGTAAAGTTCTCTGATACATATATATGCCATTCTTTTCCTGGGTGTGAATTATCACTCCCATAACTATTCATTAAACTGTGATCAATATCTAAGACGTTAAGTTGAAATAGTCTAACATCTGTATTTACACAAAAAGATTCAAGCAATAATTTATTTTTGCTATAATTGTAATTATCCCAATGTGTGTTATGTAATTCTATGTGAGCCTCTTCCCATTTATAATTTACATCATCTGCTTTAAAACGAAGAACATTCCCATCTTCATCAATCCATTCACGTCTATTTGGAAATGTCCACATTACAAATATAGTGTCTGGTTTTGCAAGACGTATATATTCTATTGCAAGTCTGCAAATTTTATCATTAGAACTTCCTGGTAATCCATAATTGTTTGCACCTACAAGTTTAGGCCATGCTTCATAAGATTCTACACCAGTGCCATAGGTAAAACTACAACCGAAAGCACCTCTCCCGGTTGTAGCATTGTCTCTAAAATTTTCAGAGTCAAATGTTTTAATCACTAAAGTATTTCCCACCTATAAAAATAGTGTACTCCAACTCTAGTTATTTTAGCCATACCTCTGTCGTTTTTCCATTTAGGGCTAACGTAATTTGTATGATAGTGTGTACTGCCTTCAGTAATATCAGCAAGTGGATACTCACCCATGTATGCTCTAATTACAAGATGTGCAATTTCCTGTGCAAGGTAAAATGCATCTTCGTCTCGCATATCATCTGCTCTGCCGTCACAGTACCAACTAAATTGACACCTATGCCTAATAGGATAGTAAATTCTATCCTCTTCTGCCATAGACTCAACCTTTTTAGTTTTCCAACTTTCGCGGACTGGGCCTTGATATACTACTGCACAAATTGTATTAGGATATCTTGGATCGTGTACACGATTCATAACTACCATAGTAACTGCATACATTCCTGCATATCCATCTGATCGTGCTTCGTGGTATGCATTTTGTACTAAACAATGTATCTCGTCCTGACTCACCTGTGTAAACCAACTATCTACTTCATAGATATAATCGTCTTGGGTTACCACACGAAAATCAGGATGTACACCTGTAGTATCTGCTTTTACAGCCTGTGGTAGTGGAACGGTTGAATAAAAAATAACTGTAGCGGCGAATATGCCTATAAAGGCAGTCATAGCACCGCTAATAAAATTAACGATTCTAGTCATTTATTTCCCCCTCTGCACTATTATTTACCGGTTCTGCACCAGAAATACTCATCATTTTAAGAATAATTCCGTCAACTTCCTCTTTACTAAGAAACCCTTTAACAGTATCTCCTTCAACAGTAATACCAGGAAGTTCACAACCAGTACCGTTTTTAAATGCCATGATCTCATATGGCGTACTAGAACCAGCACCATAACCAGTGTCAATGATGCTTAGTTCGTATGCTTCTCCAAAGCTCAAACGAACTGGAGGATTTGCATAAAGATCAATTAGATTCATATCTCTTTTGCCTCTGCTTTTTTTCAGCAACACGTTTTGCAGTGTTGTACTGATGTTTTTGTCTTTCTTTTGGATCGAGATGTTCATAACCTCGTATTCCATTTTCTCTTGCCCATTGAGCAATCATATTAATGTCATGTTTTTTTGCCAAAAATACCTCCTATACAATCATTGACTTGTCAATACGTGTGCGAGTAGCACCAAACATGCCTGCATTAGCCTGTGAAACTTCCACAGTCTTACGATTGACTTTAATAATTACACCCTGCTTCTGGATGCCGCCATATTCCCAGGTAATAGTATCACCCTTTTTAATGCCAACCGACTTCTGCTTACCAATGTAATTCATGTGGCGGTTAAATTCTGACGCAAGTACTGACATGTCAGTTGCATTATTGAGTTGGCGCATTGCGTTCAGTGCATTTTCAAGTTCTGTGGAATACATCGTGTTCTCCTTTTAATTAACTATACCACTATAATACAGTAAGATATCTTACCTGTCAACCTTTTTTTACCATTCTTTGAAATCACCAGCAAGTTCATTATATTCAAAACCTGCATAATATTCCATAATCTCTTTTGGACTCATATGGTTTTCTTCTACCATTTGTGAGTTACCAGTACCACCCATATAGTAGTGAGGATTTGCCCCACGCCTATAGTAACTATCAGCACCGCCTCTATCCCAAGGACCACCATGCCTAATTAAGTCGTTGCCATCTTCCCATGTAATATCATAGGTAACACCATCGTGTTTGAATAGCTCTCTTTTTATACCAACCTTTTGTTGGATATCAATGCCAATCTTAGACATAGGCACTCCAATATTCGTTCCACATTTCACTAACACCTTCCTCAACATCTGTAACGTCTAGAAAGGGAGCCATGTTCTTAGCAAGTATTACAGCCTTTTCACTTGCTTCTTCCCAATGTTCTGCTTCTTTAATAAACTCTGTGACAATGTCCCAGAAGTTTTCTTCAATATCCATAATGTAACTTGACATTCCCATATTAAGCCTCCTTCTTTTTATAGTTTTTAGGAAGACGTCCACCTGCTTCTAGGCAATCGTCTAATGTTTCATAGGCAACAAAGTTCTTTGTACGATTATAATAAGAACTATCAACTGCATGACAAATCTCGCTCTTACTCATTTTTACTGGCGGATTTTCACTTGCTTCAGCTAAACTAGCACCTAGTGCAAAAATAATACCCCATAAAACAACACTTGTAATTACAAACCATTTTACAAAATACCAACCTAAATAAACTAGTGCGGCTATTGTTCTCATCTTGTTACCTCTTTTTTTAACTTACTCTTATACTATACAGTAAGATGCCTTACTTGTCAACCAGAAAAAACACTTAAAATGTAATTTCCTACAATTAAAAATGTTATAAATTCTATCATTTTACACTACCTATCATTACTAAAATTGCCACATAAAAAAATGCGAACACAAAGACTGGTGCCGCATTTGATATTTTCTTAGTTGTTGGTGGCTCAGGTTTAACATAATGTGAACCCATATAATCTCTATCCCAAGCATCACGTCTTGTATCTTTTTTAATTTTAGGATCATTAATTGCCATTAGTAATGCCTATCAGCAATGCTTAAAAATTCATCTAAAACTAGTTCACTGAACTCATCAATATTTTGTTCTTGTAGTTCTGCTAATTGATTATCATCTAAAGATTTACCATTAGTAAACTTTGCTTCACTTATATAAGCATCACAAAAGTCTGGATAATCCTTCATATCAACATTATCAACTTCTACATCAATTACATTTACATTATTCAATTTCATATATTACTCCTTGTTAATCGTTTCTAATACCTTGTCCATAATCTATTGTTACTGGAAATCTAGGAACCCCGTCATTGCTTAGTTCAAAGTATCTGCAAGTAGCCCAATCAATATTTGGATTGTCTAACAATGCCTTTAGTTGTGCTTGCGAACCCCTAATACCTGAACTAAATGTTCTTCCATCTTCCATTTGCAAAGTAAGTCTTTTGGCATATCCTGCCCAATTACCTTGCCCTTCATGTACCTCTACAACCTTGTATTCTTCAGTAATGAACTCTTTTCTCTTTAGCAAGTCCTTAGTTCTTTTAGGCTGATAAGCAGTATCCTGTCTAACCATCTGGCCTTCATAACCTTCTGAAGTATACTGTCCATACAGTTCATCAATTTCTTCACTGTTGCCTGCCCAATGAGTGTCAACAAGTACAATACTAACACCAACGGGTAAAAACATCTTAAGAAACTTGTATCTTTCTATAAATTTTTCTGTAGGATTGTTTGCATCAAAACAGTCATACACATGATACTGTACCATTTGTTTAGATTCAGCAAGTTCAGCCTCACCTAAGTTTTTAGTTTTTCTAACTAGACTTGTAATCTTTTGAAAGTCTGACTTTAGTTCGTGATTGTAAAGTTCTCCGTCAAGTGTAATACCTGGAAACTTCTCACAAAAATCTACAAGTGCCTCTGCAATGTGAGGAACTGCAACAATCTCTTTAAACTGTCTACTGAACAAACCTTTGTTACTAGCAATACATCTAATACCATCTAGTTTAGGTTGTGTATAACCTGAAGTAACAGGTGTCTTTGTAAAATCATGTGCTAACATAGGCTTGAATGCAGTAAATGTATCAATCTTTGAGATGTCCTCAAAAAAGTCTTTCTCTACATTTTTAGTCCATTGTGCTTGTGCTTCAGCATCTGCCTGTGTTTTGGCAGTAGTAGCATTAACCTTGCCTACATTTTTTGCTTCTGTGTAATTCCATTCTGAAGTAATTTTCTTGCCATCTACTAAGCCACTAATAGTTCTAATACCAGCAATATTATCTGAATCCCAACCTACTTGAATAGTCCAGGTTCTAACTTTACCCTTAGTATCTCTTTTAAACAACTCTTTTAGTGAACTTATATTTTGCATTAACTACTCCTAAATTTTTATTATATCTTACTGTAACATAAGATATCTTACTTGTCAACCTTTTTGTTGATAAATACGTATACCATTCACATGGTTTAAAAGTGGCCCATTCAGCATGGGTTAAAAGCTGGTTAAGAAAGAGGAGGGTACAATGACTTCACAACATTGGGTACTCGCTCGTTTTAGCCAACTAAGAAGAATTGCTAGACTCGAGCGTATACTATTTTATCGTAGTCGACTGCAAAGTTCGTAGCAATCGCAAAGAAGAAGGCACCTTTTATAGGTGCCTTTTTTTATAATGAGTAGGGAGGACTTTGGGTTCACCTCCAACCCCTCGACCGAGATACCATTCTCAAAGCCAGGGAGCCTAGTTCCGCTCGGGAGAGCAATGTGATACAACGCATTTCTGCAACCATACCTGGGTACCACCCCTAACTAGCCAAGTTCGACACTCTGGTAAATGTCTCTTCCTTGCACTACTCTAACAAGACCGTCGCCTTATTAATAACAATATATGATATAAACTATTGATTGTCAACCTTTTTTTTAGATTTTTATTACTAAATCAGATTGACTAAACATTGCATGAGTTTCAGGTGTACCAATGCCTGTAATTACCATTGTACTACGTGGTGTAACACCTGCGTTAGCCGTACAATGTGGTACGTTTACATGATCCCATGTATAAATTTCGCCTGCTCTATACTTTGTAAGTATTTCATTACCATACTGTACAAAGTGTCCAAACTCGTAATCGTGTAGGAATATCATAAATCTAAATATATTAGACAATGGTTCCTCTTCACTCCATTTCTGTAGTCTATCAACATGGGCTGTCCAGGTTTGCCCTGGTACTTGTACATGTACACGAGTTTGTAAGGGACGATCCTTACCATCTACTAGATGTAAAGCATCTGTCATTGCTTGAAAACTTGGATATAAATGAACATCATCTTCTAAACTTGTAATTTCAGTATCTGCTTTGCCACCTGCATTTACAATATCAGCTTCAGTTCTATCAATACCTACACCACCACGTGGATTGTCTTTAGGATCTCTACTACGCCATGTGATTGCTTTTGCGTTCTCTACTGCTTTAGCAAGTTCTTCAGACCAGTCGCCCTCAAATCTGCCAACATAACGCATTCTATCTGCTTGTGATGTATGTGAAAAAGGATCAAAGTGATAGTTTGATTCCTCTTTACATTTTGCCCAATTACCTTGTTCCATAATAATATTTACCTAGAACTCAAATAAATCATTAAACGTTGTCTTTGCTTGTGCAGAATCTAAATCCCAACCAAGCTCGCCTAACAAGTTGTCTACTTTTTTACTAATGATTGCATTTTCCATTGCATCATCATCAAACGGAAGATCCTTGAACCATTCAGGAATACGCCCTTCGTCTGTAGGATAACCTACACTTTTTAATTGAAGTGGATTATCTTTTAGTTTACAAACAATAGTTTTCATACCATCAGTAATTTCCATACTGTATGCATCACTATTCATTTTACGTAACTTATTCCAGTTAATAGCCGCTGATACATGCCCTATACTACACTTGCCTGTCTTTTCATATACGGCTGTATGTCTTGTAAGGTTGTTAACACGTTTGGGTGTGCCTTTATGCCAACTAGGTTTCTCTCTAAACTCTTTACGGAATTCAATAATTCTATCAATTACAGACTTCTCTTCACCACCTGTAAGCACCATCATCAACAGTTCTTCTAAGAAGGTTTGCATATAATCAGGAGTATCACTACGTTTTAAGTCAAGACCCATAGCCTTAATTTTACCTGGTTTGCCGTCTTTATCCTCACGTTTACCTTCATTGTCGTACACAAGAATCGCATAACGTTTCTTTGTAATGAATATACCTGCTTCACCAACTACTTCTTTACCTGCGGCAATAATCTTACCTAGGTTGTGTGTTGTATGAAAACTATTATGCATATAGTCTGGAAACGTTTTGTTTACTTCTTCTGCCACTGCATCATAATATTCAATAATTGTATCTTTATCCCACGCAATCTCACCTTTATCAATCTGATCTTTTAGTACAGGGTATGCACTGAAGTATGTAGAATCTGTATCACCATAAACAATGGATCTACCTGTGTGATCATACTCACCATCCATAACCCTGTTAAGTTCACTAGCCATATGCTTTGCAATACAACGCCCTGTTAGTGTTGTGCTTTGCCCTAAACGCTCATCAAAGAACCTACTGCCAGGATTAAGTAAAGCACCATACAAACTGTTTAGATTAATTTTTTTAACTAACTGTCGCTTATCCCAATATTCAAATTCATGCCCACCTTTTTCACGAGCTTCACGTGCTTTCGCTTGTAACTCTTTACGTTCTGCATACCATTGTTCCAATAGTCCTGGAATAATACCCTGGTTATCATAACGGAATATAGTTGCATTAGCAGTAATAAGCCATGTTTCACCATTGTTAAAAATGAGATCATATATCTCTTTACCAGTTGCTTCTATTGAATCACCATTTTCAAAGTCAACCCATAACAGTTGATCAGCATCCTTAGCCATTACAAGTTCATATTCTTCAGTTGCAAACTTGCCTTCCCATGCTCTCGCAACAAATCCATCACGACCATTGTTAAAGGATTCAATCATAGGGCCAGTAAGACTATGACGTACTTGCCCAACAATAGTTTCTGGACTCATGTTACAGGCACGTAAAATACTAGGATATAGACTGTTCAAGTCAACTGAACCAACCCACTTATGCATACCTTTTTTAGGTGTTGCAACGTATGCGCCTGCGGCTGGTAACGGCTTTTCACCTCTGTTTTTATCAGGAACAATATAACCACGTGCATGGGAAAAGTTGATAATAGCCATATCTGTTTGTGCAACCGCACCCAATGCACTAATTATCGGTACTGTGTTTGCATGGCTCAATACATTTGCTAAATCAATAAACTGTAGTTTCTTATCCATACGTACAAGCAAGTCAACATCTTGTCTTGAATACGAAATAAATGTTTCAAAGTCGTTGTTGTATAGTTGATCTAATGTACCATCATATGCAACTTTACGTTCTTGTAATTCATATTCACCAATAGCATCCAAACTGTATGAATGCATTTCATGATATGTAAACTTACGATATAGTTCCAAGTAATCTAAATGTACACGCCCTGTAAGCTCATATGCTTGTTGCTCTTTACCAAACTTAACAAGGGTACGTTCACGTGGCATTCTTTCCCATAGGCAAAATTTACGTGTATGACTTTTACTTAGTACACGAGTAATTCTATTCACCAAATACGGAATATCAAAGCCTTCTGAATTCCAACCACTTAGTACATCAGCATCTTCAACAAGATCCAAAAATGTATTAAGAAGTTCCTCTTCAGTTTCCATAAGGAAAGTATCTTCAAACTTATCGCATATTTCCGTTGCTTGTTCTGTTGTTAATGTTTCAGGCTTTATTGCAATGCAAATTGTTTTCTGCATCCAACTTAGATGTACACTAATCGCTGTCACTGAATTAAAAGGATCTTCTGGAGGAGCAAAGCCTTTATCCTTATTGAAATCAACCTCAATATCGAAAAATGCTAAATTTAAATCAGGCGTGTCTTTATCTAAATAGTTGTCTGCTAAACAACGAAAAAGAGGATTTACATCACTCTCAAATAGTTCTTTATGCTGATGTATCTTTTTCTCTGTATTGAACTTCTTACTTGTGTTTACTTGTACTCTAGTAAGTTTGTCACCAAATACACTTGTATACTTGCCACGTGGATCTTTATAATAGAAAGTATACTTTGCAGGATACTCTCTAAACTCACGTCTGCCGTTCACACGTTCAACGACTTTAATAATATCCTTATCTCTATCAAGAAATGCGTCTACGTAACTCATTTAATAATGTCCCAGTACTTTAGTACAAATTGTTTTTTAGGTTGTTTTGACATGTATTCATCATAGAACGCTTCTGCTCTATCATTTATCTTTTCACCACTTATGTACTCTAACATGGCTATTGTACCTTGTCTATCATTATATAGCACATCTAAAGGAAAAGTAAAGTACCTTCCTGGAAACCTAGCCATCTTGGCTTGTGCTTGTATTGGATAATGAGCAGGGTCTAAAAACTTTTTATATAAGGCATCTACACCAGCCTTGTTAATCTCTGTTTTTAGTTTTATGTTTTGCCCTGACATTTTGTTGTAACTATCACAACCATATTTGTCCCATTCTGCTAGAACCGCTTTCCACAGAAAGTTTGAAAATCCTTGATATCCTCTAGGATGATCCTGTGTCATTGCAATAACTTTACTATTAGGATAGCGTTCTAGTAAAAGATCACTATCTTCAATATTAATATGTGCTTTTACAAGCCAAGTAGGATACTCTTCTTCCTGTAAAAGTTTTTCAAGTTTTTCTCTATTCCTACATACAACCTCAGGTTCATCACGTCTATTAAGATGACATGAACCTGCATGTGTTACAGTAAGTCTATCAAACTCATTTGGATCTCGCATGCCAGTAAGCATTGAGATGATAAATTCACCACAAAGCCCACTAGCAAATACTACAAATATTTTATTGGTTTCGTCCGACTGATTCAAGAATTGCCTCTAGTTCTTCATATTCTTCTCTGTTTTTACCTGCCTCTGCTTTATAAGCAATACGAATTGCTTTATTAAGTACACTAGGTTTGATACCTAGTTCTTCGGCAACAGCCTTTACAGTATCACGTAGCCCTTCTTTAAGGGTGTCTGTTTCCTGTGTTACATGAATTCCTTCTTGAATAATACGCTTTAGCTTGTCAACATCTTCACTAGAATACGCTGTCATAATTAACTCCTATGTAATTGAATAAGTTGATTATACACTATCTGTAAGTATTGTCAAGACTATTTTTCAAGTTTTTTGATACGATTTTCTAGTTCTTCAATCTTACGTGATAGGTTTGGATTAAGTTTTTTCCATGCATTGGGATCTTGTTTAAACCAAGTCCACCCCCAACGCTCTACAAAGAAGTTAAGTAATGCTGACCACTTACCATATGCCCATAATGCAATACGTGTGTCAGTAGCCCAGGCAACAAAAAGAGCACCGAAGATGCTTCCTGCTAATGCTGTATAAATCCACAGCCTATCGCTTGCCATACGTTCTATCATATCCCAAATCATTTTCCGCCCTTAACCATTCTTTTTTCTAATTGTGCTATTGTTTTTAACAATGGACCCATTTCAACAATATTACGTACATAACCCTTGCCCTCAGATTTAAAGTTACTACGTAGGCGTAGGAACATTGCGTCACCACCTTGATCTCCTTTACCCCATACTTCAATCTTTGCAGGTTTACGTTGCCCTGGCGCTTCATACTTTAAGTAAAGGTCAATGCCTTCCATTGCCTGTCTTAATGGTTCACCAAACTGTAGTTCTGTATAACCAGGTGCGTTTGGTGTTGTCTTTAGGATAACCATGTTTGTACCCTCTTCACCACTCATGGCGTGGTGTTTAATTCCGTTGTATAGTCTTTCAACAAAACGTGTTTCGTTTTGTGTGTTATCGCCTGATAGTTCACTGTTTATACTTTTAGCAACCTGATTATATACTTTATGTATTGCTTCAAAACTTGTTACAGGATCACCATCTGCAAATTCATTCTTTAATCTATTGTCAATATTAACACCAAAACTAGTATTAAAAAATTGTTCTAGTTGATCAAAGTTGTATCCGCTTACTTGTCCAAATTGTTTGACGTCACCCGCTTTCAGACTTAATAGGTTTACTGTTGTACCATCTACTGTAAGGAAAAGATCTGCCTTTACGCTTTGATCTGAAACACCATCTGCATTCACTACTACCTGATTTTCGCCTTTATCAGCTTCGATCGCTGTAAGTGCTTCTTTAACTTTTGCATTGTTATTTGCAAACTCGACGGCGCTCCTTACTGCGCCTAAAATTTGTGCATGTGGTTTATCTGTATTACCAGCACCTACTACTGCTTTGTAACTTGTTGTGTTAAGTGCAAGTTTGAAATGTACTTTATCATTACTACTATCACCACTTACACCACCTTTAAGATTATTTTTACCTACAAGTTCACCACCTTCTAATTTTTTAAATATATCAAAGATGTCAGCTTCTGTAATACCTTGTGAACGTTTTACAAACACTGCATATACACCAGCGCCAAGTGCCGCCTCACCAATATCACCAGCATTAAAGTCTTTACCACTTTTATATTCAGGTGTTTTTTGCAGACTACTAATAGTAATCTCATCACCATTCTGTGCTTGTAGTATTACTTTACTTGGATCTGTTTTAGGAATAATATCTCCATTAGGTGCTAGATCCATTTGATCTGCATCAGGAAATTCTTTAGTACCAAAGTAAGCCATCATTAATTCATCGGCCGCCTTTTTATCGACGATAACTTTTTCGCCAAATCTTGCTTGCTTATCAGGAACAATCTCTAACGGATCTCCAGCCTTAATTTTATTAAGAAGCACTTGTAAATATTTTCCGCTGTGCTTACGTAATTGACTGTTTTCTAGTCCTGCTTCTACTAAGAATTCGTCTGCTCTCATTTTGTTCTAAATCCACTCTTCCAATGGTCTGTTGAAACCACTTTAATAAAACGTTTGTTTGTTTCATTTTTGTTTGGATTTTCTATAGTTAATACTACACGTTTTCCTTTTAAATGAGCCTCTAACTGGTTTTGCAATCTTTCAGGCGATTTCATATAATCCCTACGTACTGCTTTTGAAATAGAATTCCTATTTTGGTGTGTAATACCCTTACTAACCTGTTTTGCTCTACTACGTTTCTTACCCATCACTACCTACCATATCAAATAATGCAGGACCATATGTGCCTCCTGCCCATGCTAGGACAACTACTGTTAACACTCCATATACTAACCACTTCATTTTGAAGTCGTCTACTGTCATTTTTAGTGCAACTAATTCATTGCCAAGGATTCGAACTGCTATCTCGAGTTTACCTGTATCGTCTTTACTGCTCATGGTTTTCTCCCTTGCTTATATTGTATTTATTTAAAAACATCTAAAACTTCTTGTTCAATAATGTCTACTAAGTGTTCATGTACTGGTAATTTAAAATGTTCACATTCACATCTATGTTGTTGAGTCCAATCACCAGCGTGTTCAATAAATGTTTTTCCGTCTTTAAAAAAGTCAAATGTACCTAATCCAGACATATCAAATTTGCTTTCACTTAAATCTGCATAATTACTTGCAGTCCAAACAAACATTTTTAGAGGTATGTTATGATTATCACATACACTTTGTAAGTGATAAAAATTACTTAGAGCTTGACGCTTATACTGATCTTCCATAATGTTATGTAGGAAACTGACTTTTATCCAACCCTTAACATCTTGAAGTTCTTGTTCACTTAAATTACTAGTAAATTCTGGAAAACGTTTTTCAATGTACTCTACATGTTTTGCCCAACCATAATGTATTTCCCTATATAGTTCACCATACTTGTCAGTATCACCACCACCATTATACCTTGTTTTTGCAAATAGATCTACAGATGCTTTTTCTGGTTTGTGCTTCTCATACATAAGTGGATGAGTTGTCCATCTTAGTTCTGCAATAATTAATTCAGGCTTGTCATTTTTACAAATATATTCTGCCATTTCTATAAGTTGTAAATTGTTTACTCCTGATCTACCATAATTGATAACAGGTTTTCCTACTCGTTCCTGTAGTACATCACACCATGTTTTTTCAAGAACACCATTCTCTATACCTCTACACATTCCATATGTGTGACTTGTACCTATTGCGTATATCATTCTTAATCCTTAAACTTCTGTGTTCTGATTATTTTTCTTAGATTATCGTCTACCTTAATCTCATCGACTTTCTTCATTCTAAATCGGGGTATGTCCATGTAACGTTCCTCTACTGCCCGTTCATCCATACTACCTGTATAATGCAGAACACATCTGTTTTTCACTTGTTGACATAAGGCTAAATCTGCACCTAGTGCTACTGCTGTTTTTTCAAGTTGTTCAGGATATACCCTGTATACATCTTGCTTAAACATATTAGGAACTCTGCCATTTAAAACAAAACTATCCATATCACCTTCTACACAATCACCACTTATCCAATACTCGTCCTGTGTACTCCACTTAGCACAAATTTGTGTGTTATGTAGTTTTACACTACAACCTTCTGGAATACTATCTTTGCTATATGTATTTTCATCTTCACTGTAAAGAACTATAGGAGGCACTTCCGTGCTTCCGTAAACATTGTAAACAATATTTGGGTTGTGTTGTCTAAGTTCATTCATGCAACCTTCTGGAGTAAAATCACTTCCAATAATTAACCTATCCACACTGCTATAGTCTAAGTCTTGCCACTTAGGATGTCCATGTAGAGCCTTCCATGCATTAGGTAACAATAGTGTATGTGTAGGTCTAGTTTTATGAATTCTGTCTATATAACTTATACCTTTAAAACTTTCTATGTATAACGTGCAATCTAATTTTGCCGCCAAATACAAATTTAAAACAGTCCAAGCGATACCTCGTGGACTGTACAAACTATAAATTATACTATTTTTATTTAAGTTGAGTAGTTTTATATTTGCTTCAACTACTTGTTCTATTGTATCTCGTGTGTGGCTAATTCGTTGTGGGTATCCAGTCGTGCCACTTGTTGTAACATTTACAAATCCTGGACCTTCATCTCCATATCCGTAACCTAGACTATATCTCCAATTATGTAAACCTGCTAAAATATTTTCCTTATATTCTGCTGTTAACGTTTTTTGGTAACTTGGATGTTCATTAAGTTTTCGTCTAAGCTCAACGGAAGATAGTTCATCACCGTCAATATATATTTTCATACTATTTCTTTTTTTCTTCTAAGTCTATTATACAGGCTGGAAAGTTTTTCTCTGCGCCATCAGTAATCTTTTTTGCCAGTCTGTATGGTAAAAACCCAAATGCTGGAGGAAAGATTGCATGTATTATACCAAATATTCCTACTAGGAATGCAATACCACTATAATACATAGCCATATAGAAATGTCTAAACCAACTTGCACCTGCCTTTGTTAAATGATCCCATTCAAACATTTTTATCTCCTATACTATTACTTATAATAAAAACCAACTCGGGGATTATCTAGATGGCCATCTGCATCATCTGGATTATCTATATATGTATAACCTGCAGACATCCAAGTATGATGTTCTTGCTGGTCTGAGTCTTTCCAAATTGGTATAATCGTTGTTGCATTTTCCGGAAAATCCGTTCCATGCCTAAGATGTACTTCAATAATTTTTCCATCTATAAATTCTACATTACAGTGATTTGGATTTAATGTACTATCTAACCAAGTTGGTATGTCACACTCTTCTGGTAATTTTTCTAATTTGTCCCATCGAGTAAACTTGTATAATTCTTTTTTACTATTAAATCCTTCACTAACAAATTTTGTAAATCTTTCGCCTTTTCTATATAAAAAGTCTGCACTAATATGTCTGCCTTTAAACACTTCACACCAAAATAATCCTGGCTCCCATGTAGGTGTTTTGCCTTTTTTACATTCAACTATTTTTGCTTTTATACCCATACCAGATAAATTCATTATTGGTCTTATAATATATTCTCCTGATTCTGGGACTTTAACTCCTGCTGGGCCACATACATATCCTAATTTTTCGGATAGAGTCAATTTATTATACACCCAGTTTGAACCTGGATGTGAGGCGTATGCCTCTTCATCAAATATTTTCATTGTCATTTGGCCTTAGTGGCTACCCTAATAGGCTTCTTTCCAGTACCTGAACCGGATTTCTTACCACCGCGACCTGCTTTGTTTTGTGCTGACCTTTTACGTCGCACCGCGGATTCTTTATCTTTCTTGCTCATGCTTTTAGCTTTGGAAGAAGGAACGCACTTGGCATAACCACTTTTCTTTCCACTAGAACCACAAGGCGGGTGCTTGCCGGACTTGTCTTTCTTGCCAATATTCACCCACTTGTCCTTAAACCATTTACGTAAATCTTCGTTTGTTACTTCATTTATCAACATTTGAACATTTCTCACATCTGCAACTACTGCAAACCTTTATTTGGTAAGGCTCGTAATCTGTATTTCTTTCTCTTACTTCAGCATATCTTGCTGTACCACAATGACTTCCCCATCCACAATTTTGGCAGTTACTACCTGTACTATCTTGGTGGGAAGTTAATATCACTTTTTACTCTTATTTCCCCAATTGGCCGCTCCAACTTTACGACATTTTACTAGGGCACCACTTGCATATGCACTAGGCCATACTTTGTAGCGACTTTTTACTTTTCTATAACAAGCGTCCTTTTCACCGGCCGCTTCATCAAATTCTGCTTCTGTTAGTTCTTTAGTAACTTCGCCTAACATTGATTTACTTTTTTTCATTTCACTATCCATTGCTATTTTTACATTACTATTATTGTTTCCAAACTTAATAGGCTTACCTTTAGTTATATAACTAGTGCCAGCACCTGATCTTTGATCTATTTTATCTTGCTTGGTGTAGGCTTGTTTAATATTATTTTGAGCTTTAGCAATCGTTTGATTTGTACCCTTACTACTCATTTTAGCACCTTTGTAAGTCATATCATCCATAGCTCTATCACTTGCAAATTTATCTATACGTTTATCAGCAACACTTATATTTTTATCTGCTACTGGTGTATGAACAACACGAGTTGTATTGCCTTTGTAAATCTTTTGCCCTACGTCGTCAACTCCACGTTCTGACAAATCTGTTTCAGGTTCATGATCGCTTTTAATTTTATGCTTATGATAAGGCTTACGCTGTTTAGGCATAATACCTCTAACCTGTGTGTTGGGAGTCATACCTTCTATACCTTCTGTTGCAGTTTTTGGTTTATCAGCAAGATGGGCATCAATGCCTGATGTGCCTTTTAAACCCCAATGTTCAGCCGCCTTTTTGGCCGCTCCATATGAGGACTCTGCTTCACATTCGTATTTGCCTTTTTTAGCATGTACACAAATGTATTTGGCTTCTAGTAGGTATGAGGCTCTCATTTTATGTCTCCTGGTTATTTGGATCTGCAGGTGTCTCTACCCATTCCATTGTACCATCTGGTTGTTCAATATAACCACCAACTTCAGTTGACGCTGGATCTGCATGTGTATGTTGTACGTCACCACCATCATGTGTATGTTCCATACCATCTTCATGTGTATGCATCATCGGATCAGTCCATTCTGTCATCATTGAACTGTTTGTAGATGCGTTTGCCATTGCTTCACTTAATTGTGACCACATATCTCTGGCGTTATGGCGTCTGTCTAATTCGATGCCATGCATTCTTCCTTCTGATTCCATCATCATTTTGATGGACTTTTCCATGTCTGAGGCATTTCTCATCATCTCTTCCATGCTTTGAATCATTGCTTCTGTTACGTACATAAGTTCCCCCTTACTTTTTTTCAGCTTTACTAGCATGTACCGCTTTGCGTTGTGCATCGTTCTTGTACTTGCCTTCTAACTGTGCTCTTATATTTTTAACAAAGTTTTCTACATAATCATTAGGCTCTGAGTTATCTGGCTTTGCATCTTGATATCTGGAGCCGTCTACATCACCTTCTTTTTTTAGTTTTGCATTACCCATTTTAACAATAGTAAGAGTCATATCTTTATCTAACATTGCTTTTTGTGCTAGTTGATCTAATGACTTTGCACCAAACCCACCTGCTACACCATAATGTTCAAGGTGTTCACCTACACGACCTAAGTAGTTAAGTGTTTCCATTGGATCCTTAAGACCTAGTTGCTTTGTTAGATTATCAACATCTGCTTTGTGTGTTTTATAATCCATTGACATGTCTTCTAGTTTTCTACCAATTGCTTGAAAGTCAGTGCCTGCTTCTGTAATTGCTGGTTTGCCTTGATCAGCACTTGAAGTCATCTTTGTTAGGTAATCCATACTTACGTCTGTATCCATATCAGGTCCATAATCGCCTCTCATAGCAACATTACCTGCTACTGCACCACCTGCTTTTGCTTTATTCTTTTTACTACGTAAAGCACGTTTCATAATTTTGCCAGTTTTCTTTACACCACGTTGTGCAAGTTTTTTCGCAACGTTGCCTGCACCCTTACCTGCAATTTGTCTAATAACAAATGGAAGTGCTTTTTGTAATGCCATTCTTCCTAACTGCCCTGCAATAGGAATCAGTAATGGCACTGCTTCTGCTAACTGTTGTGCTTCGTCTTCTCTGCCTTCTGCTTTTAGTTGCATATAACGCATTATAGGAGTCAAGTCCTGTGGTTGCTCACATCCACAATCTTCCATGATGCTCTCTACCATACTCTCATCATACTGTTTCCACTCATCATATTCAATATACTGGTCAGTATCTGGGTCATAGTATTTTCCCATCTTGTTATCGTAATATAAAACCTTACCACTTTTTGTTGGAATTGGACCTTCTAAACCATCACGAGCTTGGTATTTTTCTGTATCCATTGGAGGTAAAATTGTATAGCCTTCTTCCATGTCATCCATGTCATCGCCCATACCTGCCGCTTGTTTTTCTGCATTGTACTCTGTGTAACGACGAACAGCGTCAATTGCTTCTGCGGATTGTGCAATTTTACTTTGTACCCAACCTTCTAAATTATCTCTATCATCAATCATTCCGTGTAGTGTAATGGCATCACGTGCCATGAAATACAGTTGTGAACGTGCCATAAAGCCGTCATCATCATCTGCATCTAATACACCTTCAACTAAGCCCATCTTTTTAGCAATCTTATAACGTAGCTCATCTGCATCGCCAGGCTCCATATCAGCACTACCTTGACGGCGTGCCTCTTGGTCAACTTTACTTGCATTTTCTCTGCCTAGTTTATCTAAGTCTTTAAAGCCCATTCTACCTTCTTCAACACTTTCTTCAGGAACATCTAAATGTCCTGTTGTGCCTTGGTGTCCATCTTCTAGACTTTCGTAAGCATTTGATAATGCCTCTCTAATATCTTTGAGCCATGCAACATCACCCTTGATGTCCATAACTGCTTTTTCTAATAATCCACCTTCTCTAAAAACTTTTTCCAGACTATTAACTTGGTCCATAGCTCTCATAAAGGTGTTGTCAATTTTCTTCTCTGACATGTCGTTACCTCTTGGTTATTCCTCGTGATTGTGTTCCGCCTTTTTTACGGAGTGATTCTAAATCTTCTAACGCTTTTACTAAAGCATTAAGTTTTGGCATGAATGTGCCTCTTGTAATTTCATATTCTACACGTTCCCAATCATCACGCTCTGCAAATTCTGCTAATCCTGTTAGCATATCTGTGACGTCTCTTTTTAATCCGTTCATGCTAAGTCTACCATAGCCTTGCACTATTACTTCAGGATTGTTGGGTTCGTCTTTATTCATTGCATATACACTTTCCTTGGCTTTTTTCTTGATACGCTTTATTATACCAGGACCACCATTCGCAAATCCGTTTCCACCACCCATACTGGTAGCAAAAGAACCTGACATGTTTTCTGCAATTTCATTTATATTCATCGCACATATACCTTATACTGTATTTAGCAAAATACTTAGTAATTTTGTGTTACTGACATGAGTTTCATTACGTTCTCCCATGTCTTAGGCACGTTTACTACTAGGTGTAAACTATTATTAAACCAACTGTGTGTGCGGTGTGTTTTACGTGTATCTACATAATATGCTTTTCCTGGTGTAATAGGCCACTTTTGACCAGCCATTTCCCATTCATAAGCATCATGTTGTGTAGCTCTACTTAGAAATGCCACAATTCTAAATGTACTTCTAGTTAATTGTGGATTATCCTTATGCGGAGGGAACCAACCACCTGCATGTGTGTTAACAATCATTGTACGTCCTAATGGTTGGAAAAACTCCAACATAGGATGCAAACTAGTTAAGTCATTATACAGTTCTGTTTTTGCATTGAAATCACATTCATCTAATTTTCTTCCATGCCTACGCCTTGCTTCAGGCATACTAAGACCATCATTATAGTCATCTCCTGGCATACCCATTAAACACAAACCTTCTCTATTGTTTACAACACCTTCTCTGCGTAAATATGGAACCCATTTGTCCTCATACTTTGCCATTTGTTTTTTAAAGTGTCCTAAATCAAACTCATACTTTAAAGGCTCCCATACATCTAATGCACTTAGTTGTAGTTCACATTTAAGGTCTTCTGGAGTAGGTTCGAACTTAGTTTTATCAGAGTCTAACCATTTCTGATAATAGTTTCCTTGCTGATTCTGGTTTGCCTTTTTAACTAATTCAATTGGCTTTCCATCCTTGTCTACTAAATTTTCATCCATTTTTACCTCATATATTTTTTATTATACGTTTGCTATCACGCCTGTCTTGTTTTTTGGTGCTATTAACAAGTTTACGTTTTTTTGCTAAGACTTCTCGTTTTAGCTCTGCATCTAATTTACTTAAATGCTTTACACCTTTAACTCCCACATATGCAAGAGCATCATCTTTACTAACTGAATTCATAGGTCCATGAGTGTCATTCAGGACTTTTGTGTTAAATTTTTTACTTGCCATGATATACATTGAACCCCAATTTCTCTGCTGTTCGTATGCTAGGTATATTGTCATCTTTAATTACGCAATACAATGTATTTAACTGAAAATCTTTCCTTGCTACACGCTTTGCTAATTTTAACATCTCGGTTGCCACGTTTTGTTTTCTGTAATCTTTGTGTACTAGATAACTTACTTCACCATCTGACTTTAGTTCAAATGCACCTATGAGTTTACTATTACTCCAACAACCATATGTTCTGTATGTATTAACAAATATAAAAGCATTTGTCAACATAAAAGGTACCTGCAGATCAGTTAATTTTGCAGTGTCGTCATCTATTAATTCTTCTACTTCTTTTACGTCTTGTTCAGTAAGACGTCTTACTCTTAGTGATTTCATTTTTCAAATAATCTGCCATCCAGTCGTGCATTTTTTGATCGGGGTGTCTTTCAAAATTCACTTCTAAATTAAATTGATCATGATATACATTACGCCAACTTAATCCGTCCCACAACATTGGTACGTCTGTTTTAAATTTGTCCATACTGTTAAAAAATATTGGAATTATATTATTTGACTTTAACCAATAGTATGTACATTCTATTACATTTCTAGACCACTGTTTAAGCATTTCATCATTGTGATAATACTTTTCATGCATAGGAGCATCTTTTGTAGTGGGCTTTGCTGTAAACTGTCCTAGCCTGTCGTTTCTTGGATTATCACCCAGTGTTAATACTCTTGAATATGCAGTCCAACCTACTATTGCAATTTCAACTTTATTATTTTTACAATAGTCTAAAGTTCTGTTCATTATAGCATGGTTGCTACTACCGCTCCATGCATCATTATATGCACCCAATTTTGCTGGAAAAGCAGAGCGTTTATTTTCCATGTTTAATGAATGGTTATCTACTAGTTCTTGTCCCATTACAAAGGAACAACCATTTGCATAAATCATTAGTAACTTATATATTTCATTAATACACTGTGTCTTGTCTTTGTTACATTAGGTACGCTATGCCATGAATCAGGGCTAGATACAAAAGTCCATGCTCTGTTTGGTTTATTTTCTATATGTTTAGTATCATTTAAAACAACACCATTATCACTATCGTTTTCACTAATATAGATCTGCAAACTTAACAGCCTGTTATGGCCTTTTTTAACATCATTATGTCTTCCTAATTTAAATCCAGGTTCACACTTGTGTATATCACATCTCATATTATCAAAGTCTTCTTTAATATTGTATTTTTGTTTTAGTATATTTTTTACTTCACTACTATCAAATACATCATACCAATTATTCCAAAATTCTGGAAACTCTATAGTATCTCTTGTATCTATAATAATTTGGTTATCAACACTTGCACTTTCTTTTACACCGCTATGTGTATTGCTTACCACGTTTGCAAGCTCTTTAAAGGCATCTTCAGACAAAAAGTCATCTATTATCATATGTGGGAAGGGATCATTTATGACTTGTGTATTATTTAATACTTCACTGACCGTTGTCTTTTCCACCATGTTATTTTTTAAGACCTGGAATAGGTTTTAATGCTCCGCCTTGTTTTGAATTTGCGCCAGTACCCGGTCCATCTTGTCTTCCATATGGCATGCCCTGTTTCATTGCGGCTGTTTTACGTTGCTGATTGCCTTTTTTATAATCTTTATATTGTTTTGTCTTTGCAATACTAGGCGTGTTAGCCAGTTTAGCATCTATTTTGTTGTGCATTCTAACTGTATTTCTAGCCGCTGTCTCAGCATCAGAAGCGCCTTTTTTAAAAACATTAGCATCATCTTTTAATGACTGAGGCCTATGTTTAAAAATACTATCATAGCCTTTGTTTTTAGTAACAGTTTTATTACCCTTAGCATCTGTTTTAGTTGTAGTAGTACTAAATGTATTATCTGGCCTTACTAAAGTTTTTGACGAATGTTTACTTCTAGTATTATCAGGGTTTGTAGTTGTTACTGATCTTTTGAATACATCAGTTGTTCCGGTATTTTGAGTATTACGAATATTTCGAGTTGATACTTTTTCACTAGATCTTCCTGAAGGTGCTTGTGTTGTTCGTGTAGTAATATTTTGTTTAGTGGAGATTTTATCAGTACCCTTTGGAACTGCTCCGTAATTTGTAATTTCATTTATACGCATATCATTTACCCTTCGCCATCTTTGTTGCTGTGGCATACATTACTGCTTCTGCTTCATCGCCGTAACGATCTTTAAATTCTTTTTTTCTTTTCTTCATACCTTTGACGTACTTTTCTTTTTTCTTTTCTTCGCCTTTGGTAAGACTACGTTCATTTACATCATCAGTAACAAAATGTTTTTGTCCGTTTGTTGTTTTACGTTTCATACCATATGCTTTCATTGTTGAATACATAGGTACAAAACCATGTTCTTCTAAATTATTATAAATTTTTTCTAATGCTTGAATAGTTGATTGTGGACTACTATTAGCATGTTTAATTGCAATACCGCCTCTGCTTGTCCACCTATCAATGTACTTTCCATGATCATCAATTAATACATTTGGTTTTTTAGTTTGTTTATTAATTGCATATGATTCTTTTCTACCTGTAAAAATTTCCTGTTGAGAACCTGGATTGTGTCTTGCTAACCAAGACTTCTTACCTGCAATACTGGCATTGTTATTGCCACGTAAAGGAGCACTCAATATAGAATAAGGAATATTATTTTTCTTTATCCAATTTAACACACTTGAAAACCCTTGTAATGGTTCTAAGTTTGCAAAGAATTGTTCTACAAATTCAGGACCTTGATTTGTAAGTTCCATTATACTCGCTAGTTGTGCTTCAGCATCTCCAATATCTTTATAACTTGTAACTTGTTTGCCAGTCTTATTGCTGTACCATTTTGCCCAAGCACCAAAAAAGTCTGCTTGTACTCCATCCATATCCAAGTATAGATGTGGCTTCTCTTCATCTTCTCCGAAGACTGCTTTCTTTGCTTTAGTAAACCAATTCTGTGTCTTTTTAACTTTAGTATCTTTGTTTTTACCTCCCCAATTTATTTGGGAGGCAATACTACCAGGTGTGTTTTCTCCTAACAGTTGATCTTTAGTTGCTTTATACCCACTTTGTTTCCATTTGTCTTTAAGTGCATTAAGTGCTTTACCTAATTCAGGTCCTGACTTCATGCCTTTTGCAATTAAGTCATTACCAGTAACAGGAAACTCTGGTGCTTCAAAGTTACTTACATACTGTATCATGTCATCTTGATTATTATATCTAGCCAATGCGTCTAGTAATTTACGATCTGTACCAGCAATAATACTATCAGTATAAAAGTCTTTGTTAAACTTTTTGCCTTTATTACTAATAAGAAAATCTAACTTAGCCTTTTCCTCATTACTCATTTTCCACTTTGCACTAATAGAACTATCATTTGTAATTCTAGCAAGATTAATTATTGGATCTCCACCGTCCATTAAGTCCTTGTGTATTTCTGCTTGCAATCCTATTGATTGTGAAACGCCTGTGTTATTCATTGCAGTAAGTACTTCTTTAATATTATTACCGCCAAGTATTTTGCCAACCTCGCTCCATACTCGTTCTACACTTAGTTTCTTTAAACCTTCTTTGTTTGCTGTAATTGCTTTTAGTGTATCCTCATCAAACTTTGGATTATCTAAACGTCCTTGGAATCTAAAATAACGTAAAGCACGTAGGTAATCTTCCTGTATACGTTCTGCAGGATCACCAACAAATTTGCTTACTTTATCCTGTAGATCATCCATACCGCCATGATAATCGTATAAGTTACCATCGAAGTCCATACTCATAGCATTGTATGTTAGGTCTCTACGTTTAGCATCTTCTTCCCAACTTTTAACAAATTCTACTTTTGCAAATCTGCCATCTGTTTCCTGATCACTACGAAGTGTAGTAATCTCAAAAGGCATGTCATTTATTACTGCTGTAATTGTACCATGTTCAACACCTGTTGGAATATGCTTAATACCCACTGCATCAAACAAACTTTCCATTTCATCTGGTGTTGCATCTGTTGCTAAATCTATATCTTTAGGATCCTTGCCTAAAGCCATATCTCTAACAGCACCACCTACAATTCTTAATTCATGTCCTTTTTTCTTAAATGCGTTATCTAGTTGTAAAAGCTCTTTGCTCATAATATTCTTTACTGGTAAAACTTCTTCATTAAATGCTTTGGTTGTAAGTTTCTTTGCTAAATCTCCTTGTGGATGATTAGGATTTATACTTACTACTTCTCCATTCATTAACTCACTTATATTAACAGCCTTGCCAATTTTGTCAATAAGTTTGTGAAGTTTATCATTTGCATCATGTTTAATTTCATAACCAGGCTTGCCACGAACTTCAGTACGCTGTCTTGTTTTTGTATCATAAATGTGTAAAACATCCATGTCTTTACCACGTTCTAACTGTAATTTATAACCTTCAGTTAAACTTTCATTCATTTGTACAGTAAATGCACTGGTTGGTATTATGCCTTTGTATGCTAGTGTACTATCATCATCTTGTACATTTGGATCATTTTCTAGGTTATTCTGGTCTAGTTGACTAGCATCTATACTCAACACAACAATGTCGTCAATGTATTCGTCTGGCACTTCTTCGTTTGCTTCAGCATGACTACGAGCAACTTCAGGATCCTTGGCAAGGTACACATAACCAGGCTTGCTATCTTCCCACTGTGCCTGTGCGCCTTTACCACCTAATCCGTTCTTCATAATACTGTCCAAAAACGGTTTGTATGTTGCATGGTATAACATTGTAGTGTCTTCATTCTTTTGTTTACCACGTCGCATATTTCTAAGATAGTGAGCTCGCTCTCTCTTTGCACCAGTTGCAGTACTAGCAATTTTATCTAACTGTGCTAGTGTAGCACCTTTAGGAATACCCAATGCTTGAGATGACTTTTCTGTATAGATATCTTTGTAAGTTGTTTTACTAAAATCTTTTACAAGTTTTAATAATTCTTTTGCTGGCATATTAACACGAATAATATCTACATCTTGTCCTGTATTAAGTGCCGCCACCCATCGATGATGTCCATCAATAATATAGTTATCACTGCTAACTATACTAGCCTTTTTTAATTTACTTTTACGTAGAGCTTTTTCTACTCCCTGATCACTGAATTCACCTTGTACTGCTTTTAGTGATTTTGCAGATACTGTTTCTTTTCTAAATTCTGCACCATTGTCCTTGAGGTAATCCATGAATTCAGGATAGTCTTTTGTTGCTACTTGTGGCATTTCAGTACGTTTAATACCCATAGTATCTTTCGGATCAGGTTTTACTATTTTAAATTCTTTTACAAGTTTAGGAAATTCATCGCCATATCTTTGTTTAAATATTTTCATTAAGTTTCTAGTATCAATATCTTTGAAACTTTTGCCTATTTGCTGTGCATAATAACCAAACGCATGTCTCCAGTTACCTTGATTTTCTTCCTGCTTGCGTTTTAAAACCTTGTATAGATAATTAGCCGCCTTGTCATAGTGGCCTGGATAGGCATTTCTATGCACAAAACGTTTCAAATCGCCAATAGGGCTTTCATCTATATCATGGATTTTCATATAAGTATTTAGCCAAATCAGGATCAAAGTCCTCTAACTTAACTTGTCCTCTATTATCCCAAAATTGTACAACTTGTTTCATTTTTTCATTATATGGTTCATAGGGTTTTCTTAGTTCACTTATTATATGGTCACTTCCCCAAGCAATATCCTTATGTTCTAGAAACCAATCTAATATATTTGCCCTGAAACCACTAGGTAATCTCCATAAATGTAATGGATTGTTACCATATGCAGGCCTAATGTTTATCTGCGTATCAGGAAACTCTGCTTTTAGATATAAAATCAATCTATGTACAACTCTTACACTTAAACTGTTAACAGTAATATCCCAACATTCAATGTTAAAATGTTTATGATATTGATGCATTACTGCTAGTTTATGGCTAAAGTCTGTACCCTGTCTTACATATTCATCTACTTGACCCATGCCATCTATACTAACACGCATATGTAAATTATACTTTTTAAAACGTTCTATATCTTTGTCTTTTAATAACCTTGTACCATTTGTGTTAATAACGTACTTTGCATTAGGTGCATAGCCCATCATATTGTGTAACATATCTTCAAAATCGTTGACGTAAAATGGTTCACCACCAGCCATATATACATGCTGTAGGTTTTCATCTATACCTTTAAATATGTTTTGCCATGCTTTTTCATCATTGCACCAGTCCATTGTTTTTGGATCATGATCTATCATAATCCTATCAACTGTACCCTGATCCCAATTATAATGCTTGCCCATTTCAGGCACTAGTTTATAAAGTTGTACTGAACTATAACTGTTACACATAATACATTTTAGATTGCATGTATTTCCCATACGTAGATCAAGTCCACGTATTACAGTATCTTCAAAAGGATCATTTGTACCAAACGTTCCTCTTAATGCTTTTTGTCTAAAACTACGTACACCTTCTGATTCAGGTTTAAAACAATGTTCACAACCACTAGGACATTTGCCCGTAGTGAATTGGTCTCTTACTTTTTGGATTGCTTTACTGTTCCAAATAGTTTTAAGACTATTTCTTTTTATATTGTAGGGTAATCTGTATTCTCCATTATTACAACACAGGGCAGGAATACCTTTGTGCCCTATATGTGCATAATTAAAAGGATACACACAATAATTGTATGGGTGCATTAGGTTCTAGGCTTTTTTGGAGTAGTTCTAGGCGGCAGTACTTCTGGACTAAACTTTGGTTTACTAACTGGCACGTCGAAACTTGCACCTGGGCCACCAGTTCTATCTGCGTTGGCTTGAGCCGCTTTAGCCTTGTCATACATTTTCTTGTACGCAGGCGTGAATACTTTAAGTTCTTTTTTGTTTTGTTTTTGATAAGGATTTTCTAATCCGGTCATATGTGGTTGAGCTCTTAAACGTTGAGTTGAACCTTGCTCTCTTACACCAGCAAGTTGTTTCAATCTATCAACATCAGCATTAAGTGCTTTTTGTGTTTGGCGTTTCATAGCAATAGCAACAGGGCGTTCATATCTACTTGTGTCCTGCACTGTTTTGCCATTTTTAGTTTTAAGAAAAGTTACTTGTCCAGTATCATCAGCATGAGATGAACTTGAAGTAGTGTTTACTTTACCACCTTTTTCTACAGATGTACTTTTGTCCTGGTACCAATTTGTTTTTTTAGTATTATGGTCAGTACCCTGCATAGTCCTACTAAAATTAGTAGTAGTACCCTGTGGACCAGAGGTAGTATTAGTACTAACTTTCCGTCCCACTGTGGCGGTTGCTTCATAAGCCTTTTCCACATGATCCTGTAATGCTCTGGAAGTTGTCATTGCAGGTGAACGACCCATTACTAGTTGTGCAAGTTCTTTAAAACCATTTTTAGTTCTTAGGAACCATTCAACTTTCTTTTTCTTGTCATCTTCTAAGTTATCGTATACATCAATAATACGTTTTGCAGTGTTTGGCGTTACGCCAATAGTTGAACCATCATACATTCTTACAGGAAATGCACTATTGTCTTTACGTGTTGCTACTTTATCTAAAACAATTAATGGGTCACTTTGTTTTACAACTTTTTCCCATACAATATCTGCGGATTCGTTTACAAGTCCCATATTATATAAGGTATGTATTGGATCTTTTGCATTTCTTTTCTTTAATAAATTTTTATTATGTCCAAAAAACTTTGCGGCTTGTCTTTCTGTTTCGCCAGGCTTTACATCTACTGTAGTGTTAACACCTGGAACAATTACACCATCTTCTTTTAAATTATAACAGTTACATTTTTTACAACTTGAATCACAAGAACATTCACTGACAGGTGCTCCACAGCAATCTTTATTGCACATTAGCACACCATCTTTAATCCAAGTGCCTTTTTTAGTGTATTTGTCAGGTAGTATGTTTGTTATCTTCATTTTTTAACTGTTCTTCTAAGTCTTTAATCTTTTCTTCAAGTTGGGCAATTTTCTCATTTGCCTGTCTTATCTCTTCGAGGCCTCTATATCCGTATTCTGTATAGCCCTCATCGGGCAGTATTGCTCTCGCCCTGGTTACCATTTACGACAGCTCCAGTAACGTGCCTTATGGCGTGGTCCTGGATTAGCACAGTTATGTCTTGCTCTAAAGCTCTTACGTCTTGCTGGGTTTGACTTTTTAATTTTTACACCCTTTTGTCCAAAGTTAACTTTAACTACGTTACCTTTTGGATTCTTGACGTATACTTTAAACTTTTTAACATCACCTGCCATAGGCTTTCCAAGTTTGACTTTACGTCCCTGATATTCTGCTTCGTCAATAGGATCGTCATCGTCATTGTAATACATGACGCCATAATCTTCAAAGAACATATCATCGTCATCATATGTGACTTCATCTAACATACGGTTTTCTGTGATTTGATTTATACGCATGGTTCTCACCTTCTATTGTTTTAAGTATTTATCCATTCTGCTAATTCTGGATCAAAACTATCTAATGTTAAAGCACCATGTGTATCGTAATAATTTACAAAGCGTTTCATGGACTTTCGTTTATTTTCATCTTCATTATGTGGCTTTTGCATCTCATGAATAACATGATCAATTCCTTCTAACTTGTCTTTATGTTTAATAAAGAAATCTAAACTTTCCTGTCTAAAATGTGCAGGAATATTATCCATCATAAGTTCATACTTGTTGATAACAGGTCTAACTTGAACTTTACTATTTGGATATTTGCTCCACAAATAATCAATAAGTTTAGGAATATGTCTCACACTTAATGGATTAGCAGTAATGTCCCATACTTGTACACCAAATTCTTTATAATACTGGTCCATAACTTCTAACTTTTCTTCCCATACAGTATCCTGTCTGGTATACTCTTCTGCTGGTCCCCAACCATCTACACTAAGTCGTATCTTAATGCCCTGTATGTGTCTCAGTTTTGCTAAATCCTTTTCACGTAGTAAACGTGTACCATTTGTATTAATGGCAATTTTTGCATTTGGTGCTGTTTTCCATATACGTTCTACAGTGCTAGGAAAGTTTTTAAGATAAAATGGCTCACCACCTGCTAGATAAAGATGTCTTAAATTTTCGTCAATGCTACTTAAAATGTTATCCCATGCTTGTGGATCATCACTCCAATCATAATGTCTTTTATGAAACTTATCTAGTTGTGATTCTAATCTATCTTCTTGCCACTTAAAATGTTTGGCCATTTTAGGTAAGTGCTGATATATTCTGTTACTATTACCTGCAAAACACATTATACATGCTAGATTACATATGTTACCTAGACGTAAATCTAATGCACGTATTTTTGTGTCCTCAAATGGAACTCCTCTATTAATCATACCTAATGTTTTTTGTCTAAAACTACGTACACCATTACGTTCAGGATCAAAACATTTATTACAACCTAAAGGTTCCTTACCATCTGCTAACATCTTACGTACATCATTCATTTCAGGTGATTGCCATATTTCACTGAGTTTATAGTCTTTAATATTGTATGGTGATATTTTATACTTTAAGTTCTTACAACATAAAGCAACATAGCCATCATTGTCAATGAAACTGTAATTACTAGTAAAAATACAGTATTTCATTGGGTCAATGGTATTAGGAATATATGAAGGTTTTTCAATTACGGGTTGAAGCATTTCTTAACTTTCGAGTTCGCTTGGAACGCCGATGTCTTGTACTGTTTTGTTAGTTTTAAAATTATCAATAATCCTCTGTACAATACTAGGATCATACTTTGCTTTGATAGCATCTAATAAGGTTTCAAAACTATTTAAATCTTTTGGTTCTACATTTAATGTATTAGCAATTTCATCTGCTGTCTTAAATGGCCCTTGTATAATTTTATTTGTGTTCTGTTTTGTATATCCTGTACCTGCTTTATTAGGTGTAGGTGTACGTTGTACTTTAATTAATCCATCTCTAGGTGACCACATCCAGCGTCTACTTTCTTTAGGTCTACCATCTTCTATCTTTTCTTGTGAATCCTGTCTATCAAATACTCCTGCAATAGCACCAATCATTAAGTTACGGAATACGCCTTTATATTTTGATTCCTCTTCTGTAGGAGAATGATAATATGTCTTTAACCAACCTGGATCACCTGGCATAAAATCTAATTGTACAAAACCTGTACGTCCTTCTGGTGGTCCCATATTTTTTCCTGTTTCAGGATCAATAAATGGCCTTTTTGCATCATAGTTTTGAATTTTAATCTTTGTTATCCATACACTTGTTTTTTCTACATACAAGAATACATTGGAATTCTTTTCTAATGTTTTAGTAAATTCATCTGTCTGATCAGGTGTTATATTTAATGCTACATCAATATCACCACTGAACTGTTTTTTACCCACACTGCCTAATGCTTGATTTACTAGATTAACACCTAATAACTTAGATATAGGACCTAGTGTTGGTTCAATCTCATCTCTATGGATAGACCCAACTCCTGGAGCGGAACCACTTTCTTTTAGCGTTGTCGGGTGAGATTTCTCAGCACCCGACATTGCTCCCCCCTCGTTCGCTACCGGAGTAGCGAGCTTTTTGGACTCAACCGGAAACTCCTGATTAGGAGTACGGAAGTCCTTTTTCCTCATAACTGTTTTTGCAATTAAATCCAGTTCTTGATTTCGGGGATCCCAACGCAATGCAAAGGGTATATTAATATCCGTTTTCATATCTTTCATTACTGCTTCAGCATCAGGGCCTAATTTTTTTATAGGATTTCCCCAACGCTTGTATTCTTGTTTGAATATACGAATGAGCTCGCTTACTGTAATTGGTTTAACGTTACGCTCATCATTAACTCTATCTAAGAAGTGACGTGTAAATTCCACATCAATACCTATTTTGCCAAACATTTTGTCTGCAAATCGTTCAACATTATCTAGTTCTGCTGATGAAATTTCATTGTCTACTTCTGTAATTCTCATACTATTATTTACCTGCTTTTGGTGTAGGGTTCTCACCAGTTAGTTTTGGCTTTGCAAACCACAACTTAAACCATTCAGCACTACCGGGTACAATGTTATGCTTTCGCATATACTGTCCCTTTTCAGTACCAGTTACACTGATATTACTCTCATCATCACTATCCACACGGTCACCTTCTTTGTCCATGTGAATACCTGCTAGTTTTTTAAGTCGTGTGATCTCATCTATTTGCATGTATGTATTTATTCTTTATCTCTTCAAATGTTCCATTAACATTCCAACTTATACTTATACGTCTATCAGATCCTGTAACTTCTACCTTGTGTGGCATTGTGGTATTAAACAATACAGGTTCTGTTAGTGTAAACCTATGTACTTCTCTAACATCTGATTCTGAAATATTATATAGTTTACGTTTCTCATCATAATCACCAAACCTTTCATTAATCCATTCATATACTATTGTTTCACTATTATCACAACGTACAGGAATATTAATGGCACAAGTTCTATTACTATCTACATGTAGTTGCATTTGTTTTTTAGGTTTGTACACATGATAAGACTTACTCAGCCAAGGGTATTGTTCCCTCAACTGAGCCATATAAGGTTCATCATCTGCTAATCTTCTGTGGGTATTGCCTTCTAAGTTTCTATATGCTATCTCGCTTATAGCATCAAGATCAAACATATCAGGCATTGGAAATACAATGTTGTCCATAATAGTATTTATGGCATTGTAATTTACTTAATTTTTTGGATTACCATGTCTTTCATGTAAACAACAGTGTTTACATTTTTAGTAGGATCAATTCGCTTTGTATCGTATGCAAACTGGTATGCACCAAACTGAAACATAAGTCCGTCTTTTGCATGGTTATCGAATGCCCAGTCATCTTCATAAAACTGGTCATGCTTTTCATTAGGCATTGCATCACAACTTGTACAATCAATAATTGTTTTACCGTTGAAAACAAACTTAAAAGTACCGTTATCATCTACATGTGTAGTAATTTCTACAGTATGCCACTTACCCTGCCATTCACCTTTTTTAGCAAGTGTAATTGCACTAGACTTATAGTGCTTACTATCATTATCTAGGATACCACGGTATGTAAAAATGAGGTCCTCAGGCTGTACTGCTGGAGCATATTCACTTTTCTTATACCAGTCATCAAACAAATTTACTGCACCACTGGCTGGAGCAGTAGTTATACCATATACAATTACGCCAGCCTTAAAATTTTTCCACTGACCTGTAAAATGTGTACGTTGTCCACTGAGTTTAATTTCCTCAGGAACATAAAAACTATATTTGTAAGTTACTGTGTCACCTTCACGAAAAGCATACTTGTCTTTTACTTTATATTCAGCACGTGACTTTTTGTAATTTTCCTGACCTGCTTGGTCCTGGGCACCTTCGTTCTGCACACCAAACTTTGTTTGGAAACGATACACAGTTTCACCATCAATTTTACCTGTAAGAACACTTTTGTTCCAAGCAATATTGTTAGGCTCTAAAATCTTATTCTTAATACCTGTAGTGCTAGGCTTAAACACATTATCCATAGCAATAGGAACATCTGTATCAGGGAGTGATGTTTGAAAAGCCATCGCTTGATTCATACCTGTTAAAATACCAAAAGTAATAACAGTTCCTGCAACCCAATATTTCATAATGTACCTCGTTTGTTTCTAACTATACTCTTACTATACAGTAAGATGTCTTACTTGTCAAGTAAAAAAGTCATAAAATTTTGCTTTTTTCCAAAGCCTAGAAATACTTCTTCGTCATATACATGGGTAAAACCAAGTTTCTCTGTAGCTCTTATATTACGTTTATTGTCATGCGTCATATGTATATGAACTTTATCATAATACTCAAATGCATAATCAATTAGCATATATCTAAATTTCCAGTTATAATCGCCTCCCCAACAATCTCTTATTAAGAATGTACTTCCCATAAAGAGTCTATCTTCAGGCATAATATAGTAACGTGTGGCACCAATGATTTTGTCCTGTTCTCGTATAGTAAGAGAACCAACATCAACCATAAATTCAAACCATTTTGTAAAGGGAGTCTTTTTCCATCTATTTTTTGCAGGCATACCAGCCCAGATGGCAGGATCACTGGCGGCAGAATACATCTCTTCGTAATCTGCACTAACCAGTGGTTTAATGTTTAGATTGTCTTTGTAAAGTGTTGGTTGTAAATTCAAGCCGCTTCTAATTCCAATTTTCCAGTATTAGCATTAGGAACAAGTTCCATTTCAATGCCCTGTTCAACAGCCGCCAACATAATCTTCTTTTCCATAATTGGCTCTACGATTTCTTTAATCCTAGTCCAATTAGCACGTTGTATACATTCACCACCTCTGTAATAATCTAGTGGGAGATCATACATCTTAAGTCCTAATGCCTTTAGACTTCTACCTTTGTTGCCAAGTCCATTGTTAAAGATATCATATGTTACGTTTTGTGCAACCCTGTACTGTTCTAATTTTCTATTCTTAACAGGATTGGTTACTGAACCTTCCATTGGAATCAAATCATTTAATGCTTCTACAACACTAGTAAGATTCTCATTACAAAACATAAACATTCTCCTTAATTTTTTAGCTTATATATAGAGTATAGCACCAAGATGCCTTACTGTCAACCTAAAAATGTTATTTTTTCTGGAAAATATTCGATTATTTGGCATACATTGTATACCTTACTTGCTTCTTTTGCTTGTTCATATGTGTCATATACACAGGGTAAAATGTTATCATCCTGTCCAAAATAGGTTACAGTCATCCATTCATCCCCTACGGGTACTTGTATTACCCAGCCATCTGGCATTTATACTCCCATAGTTTTCTGCTTGCAAGTTGTTTGCATTTGCTTTCTACCATAATATCTGCATATGGAAGAAACTCTAAGGCCCAATCATTTACTGCTGAATTCCACATGTAATCACTGTGGGCACGTAGTTTTGCTTTCTTGTAACCCTGTTCAAGAAGTAATTCTTTGTTTGGAAGTGTGTCTGTAGCATGTTCTGGAATATAATCTTCACGTGATACACTGTAATGAATAACAGGTGTAACACCACGCCATGTATCCACTATGCGAGAAAATCTATCGTCGGTGGGACGTATATATTCACCTTCTTTGCACCAGTGATGGTGTATGTCGAGTACGAGTGGAATGCAGTCTGGGAGTTGAAGACTTGCGTCGAGTCCCCACGAGTTTTCGTCGTTTTCGATTGTAATTGTGTTTTTCGCTTCCTCAGATAGTCTTGGGTAGATGTCGGCGATGCCGGCAGGACCCTTGCGACCTGAGATGTGTACGTTGATCTTGAAGTCTTGAAATTCTCGGCCGAAGCCCATCCACCTGGCGACGTCAACATGATACTCAAACTCCTCTAAACTACGCTCTACAACATCCGGATTATCACTTGCTAGGACTGTAAATGGTCCTGGGTGCATTGAACAACGGACATCGAGGGCTCTTGCTTTTTCACCAACTTTTGCGAATTCTCTTTCGCAGTATTCACGTACATCACTAATACGCCAAAAATAACCCCAAGTAGGCTCGGTATAAACAGGAAGTACATCGCTACCCAGTCTGACCATACGAAGCTCATTTGGAAGTTCTCCTACATAACTGATAAGATTATCGTAGCTCTTAATGTTGTGTACCATAAGGTCCCACAAACGTTCTTCTGCGACATCCTTAGTTTGTCTATTAAGCCATTGCACTGTCGTACATCTATTGTTGTACTGACGCTCAATAGCTTCTAGTTCTTTTTTCTTTAGTGTTCTGTCATGGTGCATATATTTACATGCAAAGCCAATTCTAGCCATAAAATAATCCTAACAAAATAAACATAGTGCTACTATAACACCTAAATCCATATATGTCAAATAATTTTATTCTGTTTTAACCATTCCATGATATCTGTGCTTTCATAGTCTGGTATACGCCTATGACTTTCAGGTAGGGTATCCCAATCTTTTAAAGCAGGGTGTGTTTTATTAGTGCTTGAGTAGTGAGAACCCCAACGCCAACCTTCATTTACCTTATTACTAACCCAACGATTATGATTAAATTTACTCATATCATAGGTTACTTGTTCTGTAATCTCAGGTTGTATATCAAGGCTGTTAACAAAATTACCAAAACCTTGTTGCCTATATTGATTGCTAGTTTCAATATCAAAATCACCTTCACCCGCCATTGCAGTCCATGCTTCAACTATAAACATTGCTTCATCTGGTGTAAGGTCTCTTTCAAGTGGAACTATTAGTTGGTGTGGGAACTCTTCACCTTCTGCTGTACCATATTCCATTGCTACCCAATTACCATTATGCTGATATGTTAGTGTAATATTATCAGGTCCATACTCTTTTACAGTTTGATACCATAGTATTGCACTTGCACCTGGTAGTTGATTAGCCGTGTTTAATTGTATATGGTGTTGATACTTCATGTTTAGCCTTCCGCTTCGTTGCTTTGTGGCATAATTACTGGTTCTTCTTTTTTACGTGTTGATGGACTTGCTTTTATACTGCCTGTTTGTTCTGGAACTTTAACCACAGCATCACTTTTGCTGTTTACGTACAGTCCAAACCAAGCCGCACCTGCGCCTGTTACAACGCTTACTAAACCTGCTTGTGCCATATTAGGATCTTCTAATCCCATGAACCACATTGTTACTTGATAAAACATGTAAATGTATATTGAAATGAATAATCTAGGAAATACTCTTAGTCTATCAAACCAATAAGGAAAATATTCCCATTTACTTACTTTACCGTCTCCATCTAGATCCATATTGTTCATCCTAATCCCCCCGGAATTGTTGTTATAATGTGCCGTCTGTTACTGTGGCACTAGCCATTGTTCCTCCAATGGCCTGTATTTCTGTTTGTAAGTCAGCCGCTGACCAGCCAGATTGTTCTAAGTAAATCTTAAATGCACCGCCACTAAACGCACCGATAGCAAAAAAGTTACTAAACTTCTGTACTGCTTCAACGAACTTTTCCATATCTTGACCTGGTGCAATTTGTGCATCTGCGCCTGTGGCTCCAGCGATATCAAACACTGTAAGTGTTGTACCTCCAAACTGTGTACCAAAATCAATGGTATTATTCGCATTTCTAGTTGCCATAGTTACCTCCTATTGTATATGTATTTATGCTCAGATAAAAAAAGCGGTACTCGAAAGTACCGCTTTGAATTACTATAGTCTAGACTTATGTAAAGTCTGCTACTACTGTAAGTGTGATGTCTGTTTGGTAATCACCAGCACCAGTTGATACGTCTGCTGTACCCTGTACTGCAATGTGTACTGGATCTGTACCAATTGTACCTGCCACACCTGCGATTGTGTGAGTTAGACCTAATGCCTTTTCAACTGCATCTAGATCTGCTTGATCGTGGTCGCCGGAACCTTTTGCCATTGAGCAAATTTGTGTTCTTGGGCCTAGACCGTTTCCTAATGTTGTAGCCATCTTAGACTCCTTTAATGTTTATAAAATCATGTGCTTCTTTGCACTACATTTATTTATCTTTTTGCTTCCGAAATTTCTAGAAATACTGTCCAATCTATAGTTTTTGACGCTTCTCCAGTAACTTCAACCTTTAATTTATCGTTTGCATCGTCTGCTGTGACTTCAATATCCCAATTATTACCAGAATCTTCAGCAAAAGTTTCAGTAATTACTGTTCCAATTAGGCTTGTTGTACCAGAAACATTCTGGATTAGCCCTGTTTTTGTTAATGCCACAGTATCTGTACCGTCTGTTGCAACAATAGTTGCTTTAAACTTAGCAGTAACACCACTTTCAATTTCTACTTCGCTTGATCCATCATTAAGGAATATCTCTGTAGCAGTTGCATCTGTAGTTTGTCCTGCTAGAACTAGCTCTTTTTGTGTTACTGCTACACTATTACTTGTTACAATCTTAATATGTGATTCTTCAGTTGCTGTAACTTTAGCAAATTCTACATCATCAGTTGTACCTACTGCCTGTCCAATACCAATAGTAAGTGTATCTGATGCAACGCTTGTATCTACACCAGTACCACCTGTAAATGTAAGAGTATCTGTTAGTAGACTTAATGTATCTGTACCAGTATCACCAGCAATAGGAAGGTCACTGCTAACTGTTGCAATATTGGCACCTGTAATTCTACCCTGATCATCAATAGTAATTACTGGTATTTCTGTACCACTACCATAATTACCTGCTGTAACTGCTGTATCATCTAAGTCAAATGTTACTGTATTGTTTGTAACAGTACTTGTAAGCCCTGTGCCGCCTGCTAGTGTAAAGGTGTCTGTAAGCAAACTAATTGTATCAGTGCCTGAATCACCTGCTATTGGTAAATCACTGCTAACTGCTACTACGCTTGCTGATGTAATTCTACCTTTTGCATCAACAACAATACTTGGTATTTCAGTTGTACTTCCATAAGTGCCTGCTGTTACGCCACTATTTCCTAGTGTGGTTGTAAGTAAAATATTACCTGTACCATCAAATGATACCGCTGGTGCAGTTGTATCACCACCTATTGTAAACGTTCTACCAGTTGCTAACGCTGTTGCTGTATCTGCGTTACCTGTAACATCACCTGTTACATTGCCTATAAGGTTACCATATACTGTAGCAACATTAAGGGCTTTGTTAAGATTCCAACGATCATCAGCACTTGTATATGTAAATGTTGCACCTGCTCCATCTACTGTCAATCCAGCTAAGTTGGCATCTGCGGCAGTAGCCGCTCCTTTTGCTACTGTAATGTTAATATCATCAACATCAAGTGTTGTACTGTTTAATGAAGTTGTAGTACCTTGTACTGTAAGATTACCAGTTATTGTTGCATCACCAGCAATAGATATTGTACCACTTGTAATATCATCACTTGTAAGTGTTCCACTTACTGTAACATCATTAAATGTTACGTTATCAGTTGTACCTACTGCCTGTCCGATATCTATTGTAAGTAAGTTGCCTGAGTCATTATATGTGCTTGTTAAACCTACACCAGCACTAATAAGTGCATTAACTCTATCATCTACACGTTCATCATTAAAATAAAGATTTGTGCTACCTTCAGTAACATTATCAGAACTTAATCCTGCAACATAATTTTGTACATATACCTGTGTTGCGTAACCTGCTAAACTTGGTATTGCGGGTGCATTTGTAAGATCCAGGTAACTACCACTAAACAAACTCGGTAAGTCATCTAAATCATTATAACTTAATCCGCCTGTAATAGTATTAAGATTAATACTATCAATAATACTATTATCGTCACCATTTACAAGGTTAAGAGTTGTTGTACCTGTTAAACTTAGTTCTAGGTTATCACTTGTGGCAGGAGTGTTTGTTAAGTCTGTATAACTTCCGCTGAATAATGATGGAAGTCCTTGTAGGTCTGAATAGTTACCACTAAACGTACTGTATGTACTTAGATCAGGTGGAGTAAAGATAAACACACCTGTTGATGTATTATATGTTAAATTACCACTACCAAAATTACTTGCAGATGAAACGCTTAGATCAGTAAGTGCAATACCACCACTGCCACCTGATGATGTTAAATCTGTAGCAGGAGCCCATTCAGTACCACTCCATTTAAGTACTTGACCTGAACTAGGTGCTGTACTACTAACATCTGTTAATCCACTTAGTGTAGTAGCACCACCGCCACCACCACCTGTTTGGTTTACAAAAGTAAAGTTTCCACTACCGTCTGTAGATAATACCTGTCCGCTCGTTCCGTCTGTTATTCCTAAATCAGTTAAGTCTGCTGGAATTGTAGGAGCATTAGTTAAATTTCCATAATCACCATCAAAGGCATCTGTAATGCCGTACCCAGCTATTGTGGTTGGTGTGCCTGTTAGATCACTAAATGCTACTGTTGTTAAAAATGTACTTAAATCAGGTGGTGTATAATCAAACACACCTGTTGCGTTATTGTATGCTAGGTTTGCTGTGCCTGCTGTACCAACGCTAACACTTAAATCTGTAAGCGAGATACCAGCACCTCCACCACCGCCCTGGTCACTTGCTGGTGCCCATTCAGTACCACTCCATTTTAGTACTTGACCTGCTGAAGGTGCAGTACTACTTACATTTGCAATATCACCAATAGCACTAATGCTACCACCAAATGTAACTTCAGTCCAGTTACCTGCCGCATTGGGCATATCACCTGTTGATAAGTTTCTACTTTCACCTGAAAGTAAACTATACTGATAAAATTTACCACCATCAACACTACCATAAGTATTTTTAACATATACAAGCATGCCTTCCTGTAGGCGTTGTCCTGTAATATCTGTTAATTGATCTCCAGCATCTCCACTCACATAGCGTAAACCACCACGTATTTCTGTATCGAGTACAATAGGATGATCACCTGATGGAGACCACGTACCCGTCCATGCGTTTCTTGTCAAACCATTATAATCTGCCATTTATGTTATCCTCACATACGTTTGTCCTGGCTGAAGTGTTATGCCATAGAGTGTATAAGATTCACCAGTATATCCTGTTGGAACTGAAGTTGGTTGTAATGTTACTGTGTTTCCTGTTGCAACATTTGTATCACTTAATAATGAGCTACTTGGTCCTGTTTGGAATGTAGTAGGTTGTGATGCACTTGTTCTAACACCAAACCAAAATGCTCTAGGGTTTGCATCTGTATTATTAATTGTTGTATTAATATCTTTTATCTGATTTCCTAATTCGTTTACATCAGCATGGAAATCACTTCCATCTACAATATCTGTATTTGTAGGAATAGTTGAAACATCAGTTTGCCAAATATAAAAACTAGGATATGTAAAGTTTGCACTAATAGTTGTATCACTATAGGTATCATTTACAGTGTAGCCTGAACCAGTAACACCTGCAGGTCTTGTAAATGCTGTTGTTACTGAAATGCTTCTACCTGTGTTATTATCTTTATGTAGTGAATCTGTAAATGTAAACGTACCACTACCAGATGCATTACTTAACGTACCACCTGTTGGTGTAACTGTTGTACTTGCATTACCTGCATCATATAAACCATTAACAGTAATTGTGTAATTTACTGTATTGTAACTTTCAAGGAAGTTTTTGCCTGTCAAACTAGCAAAGTTTCCTGTTACACTTGCATTTTGCCAATTATAACTGATTGTATCTGTATTAGCCCAAGGAACACCAGCATTATCTGCAAACTCTATAGTTGCACTTGCAGAGCCACCAGTTAAACCTGTACCGTTTGATACAATAGTCGCTGTTGCATTTGTTGAAAATGTTTGTGTCCAATCAACACCACCTGCTGGCGCTTGACTTTTTGCGCCTGCTGTATAATCAGATAATGTTGCGTGTACGCCTGTAGCTGACCCAATGCTGTTTACAGCATCAATATATCTGCTTGTAAAATCTGTAGGGTTATCAATGCTAATACTAAACTGTGTAGCAGTTTGATCCCATGATAAACTCTGCCCTGATGCACTTACTGTAGGACTAAATGTTGCAAGTTCTACTTCTAGTAAGTTATCATTATTAATACTTACGCTTCTAACAGAGTATGTATTGCCTGTTTCTAACCACTGTTCACTAATTCTAAGTTCATTGTCAGTACCAGATGTCGTCCACTGAATGTGTTCAGCGGCTCCACCACCACCTGATTGAGTAGTCCATACATAATCAGTTCCATTCCATGCTAGAACTTGACCAGTTGTTGCTGTACTTACGTTTAAGTGTGTGTCAACATCTGAGTCTGTGTAATGACTACCCTGACTCATTCCACTTAGATCAGGAGGAGTAAATGTAAACACACCAGTTGAATCATCATATGCTAAAGAGCCACTACCACTTGCTGTTGCTGTAGTAACACTAAAATCTGTAAGATCTAAAACATTTGCTAGTTGAGAATTAAGACTTGATTGTGTAACATAACTACCTAGTTGTGTTGATAGTTGTGATTGATTTATGTATGTACTTAGATCAGCTGGTCTAAATGTAAAGCGACCATTACTTGCACTGTATGAAAGAGAGCCAGCGCCTGAAGCACCTTGTGTTTGTACGGATAGATCAGTAAGTTCAATACCGCCTCCGCCTCCTCCACCGCCGGTTTCGTCTGCAAAAAAGAAAGCACCTTGGCCGTCTGTTTTAAGGACTTGTCCTGCTGTACCATCTGTAATATTTAAATCTAATAAGTCGTTTGGAAAGTTAGGTCTATTTGTTAAACTATTATAATCACCATCAAAAAATCTGCCAGTGTTATCTAGTAAATCGCTTGCATCTAAACTTATTGTAATAAATGATGTACCGTTCCATCTTAAAAACTGATTGTTTTGTATATTGCTAATATCTATATCGACTAAATCGCCAATACTGCTAGATGAAATGCCACTGAATGTTGATAAGTCAACCACATTACCATTTGTACCACTAATTGTAAGAGTGGTTCCACTAAGACTTAATGTTTGTTGTAATGTGCTGACATCAATCGTATTGCCGCTACTGATAGACAAGTCCGTCCCAGACAACGCAAGCGTCTGAGAGTCACTATCTACTATGTTTGAAATCTGTGTATTAACGTATGTTTCGGTGGCTAGTCCGGATATATCAGGAATAGCAGGTTGATTAACAAGATCATTATAGTTTCCACTAAAAATTGTAGGCTTGTTAATTAAGTCATCATAGTCTCCACTAAAGATGTTTGGGGCATTCGTTAAATCATTATAATCACCACTGAAGTTTATAATAGTTGGTAGGTTGGTTAGACTATTATAATCTCCATCGAATAAATTTATATTACTGATTTGATTGTTGACATAGGCTTGTGTTGCGTAAAGTGTTAAATCTACACTACCGCCTGTGTTTATGTTTGCTATTTGTTGGGTAAGTTGTGCCTGAGTAACAAACCCTGGGCCATTTGTAAAGTCGTCTAGGTCTGTTGGTATATTAAGGTTAGTTGAAGTCGGTCTAGCGTTAACAAAATAGTTACCGGCGCTATCCCATATAATGATATCACCGTCTGTTAACGTATTCTCATCTAAGTTAATATTTGTTGCTGATACTGTGTTTACACCAGCCTGGAAAGCATTAATAGCCATAAGTGTCTACCCTCTTTAGTTTAGCTATACGTATTTAGCTAATTAAATGAGGAGGATGACTTTATCGATACTGCCGTGTTGTGCTTTATTATATACAGTAGCGGTTAGATGTGATCTGTCCACTCTTGCTCTAAGGTATACGAAATTACCATGCACTGTAACGCCAACAGTATCAGTTGTTGCAGTTGAGCTTTCAATGTACTTTGTATTAATAGTCAAGTCAATTGGAAACCAATCGCCTTCTGCTGGGTTTTCTGAAAGGGTTGCGTCACAGAATATTCTGCCTACAAATGCAGACATGTGAAAGCTAATAGTATGCAGACCATCTGCATACCCATAAAAACCATCACCTTTGAACTTTTCACCTGTAAAGTTTAATTCTTGTTCGTTTGTTAATATAACTTGACTAACTGCCATTAGGATCTCTCAATTTCAACTAAAGTCTGAGGACCAGCCAACTCTTGTATTACTGCATGAAGTTGAGTTACCATATCTTCATTTAGTGGATTTGGCTTCTCTTCATTGTCTTTGACTAGTTCACTGACCTTAATTACAACTATTGATTCGTTTATCTTCGCCATTGTGAATTCCTCCTTACAAAGTATTTATCATTTTAATTCATCTATGAGTTTTACTTCTTGAACATGTATCCTAAGACTATCATTATAGGCTAATTTTAATAGCATAATGCTATTTAAATCATTTGTATAAAGATTAGGAACATTATAGGAGTTGTAATGCATTGTACTACGTTTCTTTGTAATATCAAAGTTAAATGATTCATTTATAAAATCATGTGCCGCTTTAAGATTTTCTTCTTTAAAGCTCTTATCACGCCAATTACGATAAACTTCAACCCTATACCTGTACTTATTATACCAAAGTCTCTCACGTATAATAATTTTATTGTCCTTTGATGATTGTAGTAATTTCGCATGTTCATTATTTGCAGGAGTGCGAATAGACTTATAGTCATAACTTGCTTCCAATGATGATACTAAATCTAGATCATCTGTATACACACTATTATACACATCATATGAATCAGACTCTTTATTGAATACATACTGTATTTTGCACCTATGTGGTTTATCAACATGTACAGTATCTTCCCAATCAATAAAGGGACCTAACATTATTTTACAAGTATATTTCCTAAAGTATAGGCTAATAGATGGTTCCCATTTAGGAAGTTTACTAAGACGGTTTAATATAGACATTCTTTTTCACTAAATCATATGTTACTTTTACTTGAGTTGTAGTATTATTTTCTAACAAGTGCTTTGCTATTGGTAATTTTACCTTTTCATTTATTAGACGCCCTAATGGTCTTGCACCCATTTTAGGATCAAAGCCTTCTTCTTTGAGATATGTAATTAAGGATTTATCCCATATTAATTTAATATGTCTACCTTCAACATAACCTTCTATTTGTGCTAGGAATTTGTGTACAATTTTTTCCATCATATCTAATCCTAATGATTCAAACTGTACAATGCCATCTAATCTATTTCTAAACTCTGGAGCAAAGAAGTTATTGATTGCTTCATTTACTGCTTTACTATTAAATTCACTTTCGCCAAATCCAATGCTTTTTGTTTGTCCTTCTCTTGCACCTAAATTACTTGTCATAATTATAATACAATTTTTACCGGATACTTTTTTACCTGTTGAACCTGTAATCACTCCATCATCCATTAGTGCAAGCATGACACTCATAATATCTGGGTGTGCTTTTTCTACTTCGTCTAACAGTAATACACAATTAGGAGAATCCTCTAAGTCATTTACAAGCATACCATCACCTGCCTTACCATCGCCATGTCCTACATAGCCAGGAGGTGAACCAATAAGTTTTGCTACTGTATGTCTTTCCTGATACTCTGCCATATCATAGCGTACAAGTTTCATACCCATTGCTTGTGCTAAACGCTTTGCTGTTTCTGTTTTACCAACACCCGTTGGTCCTGTAAACAAGTAACTTGCAATAGGTTTATTTGGATCTTTTAATCCTGCAAGTGATACAGTAATACTGTCTGTGACTTTTCTTACTGCCACATCTTGTCCAAATACTGTACTGTTTAAGTACTCTTCAACTTCGCCATGCTTTTTAGCAGTATGCTCTTCGTTACTTGTACCCAAGTGTTCTGCAGGAATATCTGTAAATCTACTTACTTCATGCCTAACTTCTTCAAGATCAATCATATCATGTTGTTGATCTTCTGGTAAAATTTTATTATATGCACATGCCCTATCTAAAATATCTATGGCTTTATCAGGAAGTTTTTTGTTAAAGATATATTCATTTGCTAATTCTACTGCTAGATCTGCCGCCTCTGGTACAATGTGTATTCCATGGTATTGTTCATAACTAGGAATACTGTTACGTAAAATTTCTTTTGCTTCTTCAACTGTAGGTTCATCAATTTGTATTTTTGTAAATCTACGAGCAAGGGCCGCCTCTTTCTCAAAGTTACTGCGATACTCATCATCTGTAGTAGCACCAATAACTTTTAGTTTGCCACTTGTTAATGCAGGCTTTAGCATATTGCCAGCATCCATACTTCCACCACCAGTTGAGCCAGCACCAACAACCATGTGTATCTCATCAATGAATAGAATTACATTATCAATAACTTCTAGTGCTTCACCAAGACGTTTCATACGTTCTTCAAAATCGCCTCTGTATTTTGTGCCTGCAACTAATTTTGTCATATCCAAACTTAACACAGTCTTGTCTTGAATTGTTTCAGGCACATTACCCTCTACAATTAGTTTTGCCAAACCTTCAACAATAGCAGTTTTACCTACACCACTAGGACCAACCAATACAGCATTTGATTTCTTTTTACGAGCTAGTGTTTGTACTAGATCACGAAGTTCTTCTCTACGTCCTACTACGTCATCATAATCACCTGAAGTTTCGTTCATGTTAATACAAAATTCACGTAGTATTTCATTTGCAAATTGCTTTTGTTGTTTCTTAGTAGCCGCCTTTATACTAGGCTGTTGTTGTGTAATAGAACTTTGTTGTAGCCAGGACACAACTTTATCTCTGTCAAGTCCTAATTGATCTGCAAAATTTACTGCAACACTCTGCTGTTCTGCAAGTATTGAAAGTATAAGATCAATTTGGTTAATACCTCTTTTACCCTGAAATAATGCTTGTGTCAATGCACGATTAAACACACGCTCTAACATATGTGTTTTGCGAGGCTGTGCTTCTGATTCATTATCCACTGCTAGTTCAGGTGAATCCTCATTAAGATAAAGCATTAGTGCTTCTTGTATTGCTTGGCTATCCGCCTGCAACTCATAACACATGCTACGAATAACCTTATCGTCTAATACAACAGTAGTTAAATGTTCTAATGTAACATACTCGTGATTAAACTGTTTTGCTAAATTAATTGCCTGTGCTACTAAACTTTCAATCTCATTCATTACGTAATCTTTCTATAAAATCGTTAAGTTTGTCTTCCGTATCTAAGATAGGGAGATATGTTTCTGTGTATATATGTAAGTCTCCACGCTTTTTTGTACGTGGATTTAATAGTCCTAGTCCTTCTAAGACAAATAATGTATCTGTTTTTGTACCTGCTTTTATGTAAACTTCTTTTGTATTATTACATGGGTCAAGGAATGTGCAGGTTCCACCCTTCATTGCTTTTACAGCATCAACTTGTAATGACATAATAACATTAAAACCTTGTCTTGTAAAGTTTTCATGTCGTAATTCTTGAACATTTATTATATAATTTTTGCCTTGACTTCTTACTTTGTACTTGTCTCCATCACAAGCACCTGGTGGAATCTTTACTTCTAATATGCCATATTTAGATTCTATCATTCCTTGCATTCCATTAATCTGCTGTTCAATGGTTAGATTAATGTTTACTAATTTTGTATTTGGTTTAGATAAAATTGGTATGTGTTTTCTGTCTTTAAGTGTTTCATACGCACTTTGTATACGAGCAAAATCTGAATCTTTTCCACCTTTGTCAGGATGATATTGCATGGCAAGTCTTTTGTATGCTAGTTTTACATCATCTAAACTAGCACTTTGCTCAATGCCTAAAATATCCCAGGGGTTATTCCTCGTCTTCATAGTATGTTTCGTAAGCGGTAATTACGGCCTTTTGTTGTTTTACTAACTTGAGTAAGTCAGTAACATTTAAACTAAGAGCTTCGTAACCTTTTTCATCTACGGCAAACACGACTATTTGTTTTTTATCGTTCTTTAATTTTTCAAAGATTGATTGAGCATTATCAGGAGTCACAACAACCCAGTTTATAGGACGCTGTGTAAAGCGATCTACACTAGGTAATTCTAGTTTTGGTTTTTCAACCGGTTTTGTAAATATATCAATGGTCTTTGGGACTTGACTACAACTACTTAGAAGCAGTACTGTCGCTATTCCCATCAACACACTTAACATACTTCGCTTGTGCATCTTGATCTCCTAATGGTGCTCCTGTAAGAATTTCGAAGCATCTAAACAACTCTGTTGTACCTGTATTTAACTGTTCTTCAATGTACTCAGGATTTTCTAGGGCTCTTTCGCCAACTGACATATCCCTACCATCTGTGCCTTCTTCGAACAGTTTCTCAACATCTCTTACTTGTTGTCTAGCTTCTTCAAATTCTTCGGATAATGTATTGAATGCTTTTTGCATATTTGCCATATCAGACCTTAAGGCTTCATTGGCGGCACTTTGTTGTTGAATAGCACCTTCTAACTTACCTTGATTCTCTGCATATGTACGAAGTGCGGCCTGCGTATCTTGATAATACCAGTATGCCACTCCTGCAAAGGCGGCAAAAGCCGCGAACATAATTAGATAAACTTTTAGTTTTGCAAACATTATTTGTACCTATATGTTATTCTTCCTTTTGTAAGATCATAATGGCTCATTTCTATATCAACTTTATCATTTAAGAGAATGTTAATATTGTGCTTTCTAATCTTACCACTTATGCTACAAATAATAGTGTGACCATTTTCTATCTCAACTTGAAATAGTGCATTTGGTAAACACTGCATAACCTTACCTTCTAGTTTTATTGGTTCTTCTTTGGCCATTAATACTTTGTTAGGAACTTCATACGCTCTGCAATTTCTTTTGCTTCTGGATTATGTTGTAATTGATAATCACGGGCATCAGTAATTACTGCATGTTCAAAATTATCCTTGGTAAAGGGTTGGCTTTCTTTGTTTTCATAAGCCTTAAATGTTACATTTAGAAAATCTTTATCTACTTTTGTAACATCTCGTAAAATGCTTTCAATAATGTCATAAGCATTATTGTGTCTTGTAATTTCTACAAACACTGTATAATCACCATCCTCATTAGGACCTGGTGAAACTTCTACATCTAATACGTCTTCATTCAATTTACTTTCAATAAATTGACTTAAATCTTGTGCTGGATCTTTATCTTTTACTTTAATGCCTAGTACAATAACTTTTTCATCTTTGCCAAGTTTACTTTTGTATTGATCAATACTAACTTCATTGTGTACTAAACTTCTTAAATCATTTTCCTTAACACTTTCATACATTGTGCTACTACCGCCCATGCGTTCACCTTGTGTTGCACTTGTGTTGTGTGGCATCATCATACGTGCTGGGATCTTTTCTTTTGCAATCTTTTTAGCATATTTTAGATCTTCTTTATCTACTGGACCTTTGAATCCGTATGATTTATCGTAAATGTGTTCCCAACCACTGCCATCATTCTTAATATAAGAAATTGCTGTGTCAGGATATCTTACAATACCATATTTTGTTTGTTCGTCTTCTTTAAGATCATTTTTACTAATTACGTCTATTAATTTTTGTTCAACACCTTTAATTAATTTCATATGCTCTTTGTCAGCCATATCACCGTCTTTTTCATTCTTTTCAACGTCTGCTAACAAAGCACTAAGTAAATCGTCTGCATGTGGATACCTAGCTCTTAATTTTTGAATTGCATATTGTGTTTTAGGATCAAATCCTGATAAACTTTTATCCTGTTGGGGCATTTGGATCTCCCTCTGGTTGTGTTAAGTCATTATTTGGTTCTGCCAATGGCTCAGTATTAACTTCCGCTTTTTCATTGTTTAATCTATCTGATGTCATTTGATCCATATACTGTCTTGGAATTTCTAATGTAACAAGCCAAACCGGACGCTCTACCTTTTTTGCCGCCGGCATACCTGGACGGCGTGGATCAGGAACATCTGATCTATCTTCAGGAGTAACTAATTTGGCGGCAGTTACTAAGTTATCTTTTGCATAATAAACTTTACCACCGGATGCAAGAATACGTTCTGCTCCCTCTGGGTCTGGCATTAGTTTATGTGGATACATTAACGTAACTGTTACCCAATACTTTTCAATTTCAGGACCTTCTACAATTTCGCCCTTAAACCAGTTAGGATAAGCATATACATTTAATGTATCTAAATATTCATCAACTTGCATAAGAACATCTAATGCAGAGTTTCTACTCACGTTGCTTTCCAACGCTTTCATTATATCCATTTGATCCATGTAATAATTCCTTTGTAATATTATTTATCTAAAAAGAGTTTTACTAACTGTTAATCCGTGTATCTCGTGGTAAATACTTGTACGGGACGCTAACTGGACTATTAAGTTAGGAGAAGCAATGGCTAAAAGAGCTCGTAAAACCAAAAACCAACAACATCAGGGTGATGTCATACAACTAAACGCATTTAGATCTAGAGAACGACAAGTAACAATGATTCCAAAGAATCTTCGACAAGAAGATTACATTGAATTACTTGATAACCCAAACAAACATATAGTATTTGCAATGGGTCCAGCCGGCACGGGTAAAACCTTACTAGGCGTATTAGCGGCTATTAAAGATCTCAGACAGGGTAAATGCGAAAAAATAATTGTAACACGCCCAGCAGTAAGTGTTGACGAACAACACGGATATTTACCAGGTACACTTGTAGAAAAAATGGCGCCATGGACTAGACCAATTTTTGATGTGTTTGAAGAATATTGGACACCTCAACAGATTGAACTAATGATAGCAGATGGCGTGATAGAGATTGCACCTCTGGCCTATATGCGAGGCAGAACATTTAAACATGCTTGGATTATTGCAGATGAAATGCAAAACGCCACGCCAAGTCAAATGAAGATGCTACTTACACGCATTGGTGATAATTCTCGTATCGTAGTAACAGGTGACCTTAACCAACATGATAGAGGTTACGAAAATAATGGCCTTAAAGATTTTATCACACTATTGAAACAACAGGATGATAGCATGTTCGGCTTAGTCGAATTTGCAAAGCAGGATGTAGAGAGACATCCGGCTGTAACTGCTGTTTTGAACATTTACGGAGACGAATCCGTTTAATCTAGGATTATATTACAAATTTCAGTCCAGTTAGCAACTCGTGTAATCCTAGAATCCTCACAAGATTGATTATGACCATGATTAATTAGCATGGTTGTAAGTCCCATATCAGCACCAAGAACTGCGTTTGCAGTTTTATCCTCAATCCAATACATTCCTGTATCTTTATACGGTGCAAGAGCTTCATCTTTATCAGCACCAGTATCCAAACACACAACATTCTTACTAGTAAACACATCTTTACCAAAAATGTTCTGTAAATTCTTTACCCTTGCCTTTTTTGCATATTTGTCTAAACTTAGGCTTGTAATCACTTGTAGATCATATCCTGCTTCTACAAGTTTTGCAATTCCGCTTCGTGCATCTCGCAGAGCAGGCAAGTGACCCATCCATGCACTATTGTTAAAAGACTTAACTAGACTTTTACCATAATCTTTTTCTATCCCATATGCAGTTGCTACATCATATTCATCTGCATCTACCTTGTTGTGTCCGTTCTGTGCCATCCACGTTGTGAAACTGGCTTCCCAATTAAGTAGGACACCATCTACGTCTGTAAGTATTGTCTTATTCAAGTCTGTAACCTTTCTATCTTTACTTTCACTATTAATATAGCAAGATATCTTACCTTTGTCAACCTAAAAAGTCAAGGAAAAGGCGGAATAATTAATACTCCGCCTCATTTTAATCCCATTAGAATTTGACAGTTAAGCCCACTTTGAGATTCATTTTTCCATCTTTAGATTTAAAATCTGCATCTCTTGGATCTTTAACTGATAACTTCAGTGAAACACCTTCTGACATTGCATAAGTTGTTCCAACTTCTACATAACTATCTTTCTGGTCAAAGTTCATAATATCATCGCTAGTTGAATTATATGTATAACCAGCTTCAATATATGGACCTAATTTTTCAACTTTTGTTGTTAGTCCAACATATGGTGTTACATGCACTTCTTCTGCGGCTGAAAAACTATCGCCTAACCAGTAAGCAGTTTTTGTACCGAAATATGCATTCTTCTCATTCAACCACTTTTTGTTATGTTGTAGTTTCCAATCAGAAGTATCACCATTTTGTTTTAGTGTAATTCCTACATTACCAATTGAAAAGTCTTTTCCAATAGTAATTTGATCTGCGCCAGAGCGTGGTGTTTGCACACTTACCATATAATCTTTACTCTTTACAGTTAACTGTGTAGTTGGGTTATCCCAATCTTCAGCCATTGATGCTGTCGAAGAAATGGCGACCATAAAGGCCACCGCCGTTAGTATCTTTTTCATTTAAGTCTTCCTTGTATTCAGGACTGAATGTCCTATATTAGATGGCGGATTCTGTTCCGAGGCTCCGCCGGGCCTGTGATTTTATGCCGCGATGGCAAAATCAGGTGCAATATTATCGTTTGCATTTAGTTTAATTGATCTATACGCGATCATCCGGTAAACTCCACTTCACTTTCACACCTGTCGATCCTATTTCGCCCCCATAAAAAGACTCTCGTCTTAAAAGTATTTTGGTGGAGGCGCCGGGTACCGCCCCCGGGTCCAGTATGTGTCTACGTTGCTTCAACGTCTACAGTATTATTTATACTGTAATAGTATTGTTTTGTCAACCTTTTATTTGAATTCCTTGTATCTGTGTGCTTTGAAACAACTATTCTGTGCTCCTGTAATAAACTCATTAAGTGGGCTTGGATATTCTGCAAAATCTGGAATTACATATTCCCATACTGTTTCACCTTGTGGTGTTACTTCAAACAATCTACCAAATGCACTTTCACAAATAAATGTGTTGCCGTTCCATAAACGTTGAACACTACCCATGTAAGGTGAAAAGAAACTAGGAGGCATATCGTCTACATAACTCCAAACCATTTCTTTACTTGCTAAGTCAAACTCTACAATTCTACTGTGATGTACGCTTGGTGGCCTAATATTTCCATTACAAAATGCAATAAGTGTTCCTTTGTCAGTAACAACAGGACAATGTTGTTGTGCTACATCGGGCCATTTCTTTTGCCATACAACCTGTTTACTGTTTATATTAACACCAATAATACCACTAGTGTTTCTCAAACTCATATAAACAATATTATCATGCAAATGAACACCATTAATCATGGGCCAGTGATTGTCTGGCATTCCTTCATGTACAGGAAACTCTTCCTCAGTAATGTGTTCCCATGCACACCATTCCCATGTTACATTACCCTGTCTATCAACTATTCTTACAACATCACTATAGCGACCATCTTTGTAATCAGCCGCCGCCACATAAAGCAATCCATCATTTAACCATTGTGCATCGTGATGTGCATATGGATCTTCATACTCCCATACAATATTGCTTTTGAGATCAGCTTCCATAAAGTGTCCACCATGCCATATATCCCAAGGCGGATAAATGTCAACACTTGTGTTATGACTTCCGTTATAACCTAAGTTTCCGTTTGGTAATATTACTGCATCTCTACCTGGTCTAACAGGCATATTCCATTCGTGTACTACTTCACCGCCATCATCAATAAGAGGTATTCGCCCACCTCCTGTTTGTGGTGCGTATAGTGTATAACCACCTGCTGTTTTATTATCGTAATGTGTAAGACCTAACTTTCTACGAGCTATTGTTGTCACTTTGTATCTCCAAATTTTTGTTTTTGCCAAACTTCATCATTAGATGTTCGCCTGACGTTGTACCATCTACTTCTGTTTCATAATTAGGTGCATGAAAGTATACAATACTCATACGCCTAGATTCACTTCCCACAGGAGGGTTTGTAACCCTATGTAGTGTGCTACGCCATTCTGGGTTCCAACGTGGCATTAGATCACCTAAGTTTACAATAAATGTATAAGGTAACGGCTTTACATCGTGCCATTCGTCATCTAATCCCATTACTTGTAAGCCGCCTGGCTTGTCTTCTGTAAGCAATAATGTTAGACTTCCAAAGTCTGTGTGCATACCTGCTCTAATACCTTCAGGCGAGACATCTTGCTTTGGATAGTTGTGTACAATTAAATTACTAATTGGTTTATCACTACGCATAGGACAATGCATTAAGTCAAGTAAACGTTGTGATAGATCAACACACATGTTGTCGTATTCTTGGTATACTGCTTTCATGTCATCATTGGGCCAAATGTTAGGATAAAAAAATCCTTTTGCACCTTCTGTTTCGTAGTACGGATCACCTGGTACACCTTCTTGACCCATACTAAATGTTTCTTTTTCATCTGGCGGAGCGTCTTCAATACCTAATGTTTTTGCAAGTGCTTTAGCTCTAACTGCATAATAACCTCTACCATGCTCCATGTTTTGAAATTGTTCTTTGTGTTCTACAGGTTGATCAAAAAATGTTTTATTGATACTAAACATTCTATCAATAAGGTCATTGCTTATGCCATGTCCACTTACAACAATAAAACCCCATTTCTTACAAGCCTCGTCTATCTCTTTATGTACAACATCAGGATCTCTGCTGATGTCAATTACTGGTACTCCGTCCATTTAACTCCCTTTCATTTCTGATTCATGCCATTTACGCATTAACAGCCAACCGATGGTCTGTATTGTCATAAAAAATGCAAAGCCTAATCCTGTGGCTGTTAATATCAATGCCATAACTAATGCTGTTTCTAAGTTTGCTTGTGCATAGATAATTTGTATTCCTAATCCGCCTTCTTCACTGCCACTGCCAATAATGAACTCGCCTACAATAGCACCAATAACACTAAGTCCTGCTGATATTTTCATACCTGCTATAATGTTTGGTATTGCACTAGGAAAACGTAGTTTAAAAAAACTAGTAAACTTGTTTGTTTTATGATAATCAAATAGTTCTACAAGTGTCTTAGGTGTTGATTTAAGTCCTAGTAGTGTATTGTTTATGATAGGAAACAATGCAATTATAATACTAATGATAATAATACTTTTAATCTCAAATCCAAACCATAATACAATTAGTGGTGCTACAGCCACAACGGGTACTGTTTGTAACAGTATAGCATATGGATACAAACTACGTTCTAGTATCTTACTAAGGCTCATTATAGTTGCTACTGTGATGCCTAATACTGTAGCAATAATATAACCTGTAAAGGCGGCTGTAAATGTTTGTGCTAGTCCAATCATAATAATGTCAAAGTCTGCAATAAATTGTTTTGCAACGGCAAAAGGAGTAGGCAATAAAAATGCCATGTCGTATATCAATGCTCCAACATGCCAACTACCTAAAAACAATGCAAGTATTAGTACGGGTGGTATAATCTTTTTTATTTCCATGTTCGTAACTTTCCTGCAATGTCATTTACTAACTTGCTAAACTGTGGTTTTGTTCTAATATCTGGTGTTCGTTTTTTAAATGGTATATCTACAACGTCTGTAATCTTACCTGGACGTGGACTCATAATAACTACTTTATTACTTAGATAAACTGCTTCTGCTATATTGTGTGTTACAAGTATAGCAGTAAACTTATCTCTAGCCCACATTCCGTATAATTCTTCTTGCAGTACTTCTCTTGTTAATTCGTCTACTGCACTCAGTGGCTCATCTAGTAATATATACTCTGGATCTAATACTAAACTTCTTGCTAGGCTTAATCGCATCTTCATACCGCCACTTAGTTGATGCGGGTAACTGTTTTCAAATCCCGTAAGACCAACTTGCTCTAATGCTGTACGGGCTTTGTCTTTTTTATTGTTTGTGCCTTCTAGTTCCATTAACAGTTCTACATTACGTTGCACTGTACGCCAAGGTAATAATGCACTATCTTGAAACACAAAAGCGCCTTTGTTGGGTTTACCAACAGTTCCGGGAGAGTCGACTAAGTCTGCAATTATTCTGAGTAGGGTAGATTTGCCACAGCCTGAAGGTCCAACAATACTGATGAACTCGCCTGTGGCAATATCTAAATTTACTTCTGATAATGCTTGAATCTCCTCAAAGTGTTTACTTACTTTGGAAATTGCAATCATTGATCAGTATCTTTATTCGCAGTTGCCGAGGAATGAAAGATTGAAACTACTTGTTGAATCAAAGTCAGCTGGTACAACATCAACTTCTTTTAGTTGTCCTGCTAGTTCTGCCCAACGGTCACTTTTCATGCAACCTAGTTTGCTATAATCCTTAGGAAGGAATTCTGCCTTCATAAGTTCAATAGCATTCATGTGGATTGCTGGTGTAACCTTTTTGCTTTTACCTAAGATCAAATCCATAGTTGGCTTTGGATTGTTAAGAGATTTAACAAAAGCCGCTCTAAGTCTATCTACAACTTCTTGTACTAGCTCTGGATTTTCGTCAATCATCTTTTGTGTAGTAAACAGTGTGCTATATGGTTTATAGCCCAAGTCTGCTACTTTAATTTGCTCATTAGCAATACCTTTATCGTCAAGTCTTGCTGGAAGAAAAATTGAATATCCTTGTTGGAACATTTCAGGTGATTTTCCAAATAGAGCTAGATCACCTTTTAGTGGGAATTCGTCAGCACTAATGCCGTACTCTTTCTTAATCCACTTCCAGTATGTAATACCTGGAACAACGGCAAAACGTCTGCCGTCTAAATCTTGGACAGTTTTAATTCCTTGTCCTGGGTGGAATACTAGTGTATAAGGAACATGGTCCAAGTTAGCAAATACTGCTACTAGTCCTGCGCCTTTAGAGTTAGCCATCATTACTGAATCTGAACCATTAAGTCCAAACTCAACTTGTCCTGCGGCTACTAGATTTGCTGTTTTAACACCAGGGCCACCTGCCTTAATATTAATTTTCAAATCGTGATTGTCGTTATCTAACATTGCTTGCCAGAAAACACTTTGGTTACCTTGGGGGAACCAGTCCATAAGAAGCGTTACTTCTTTTGCTTGTGCGGTAGTTGCGAATAGTAATGCTACTACACTAACTGCCAAAGATTTTAATAGTTTCATTTTTTTTATCTCCTTTAAGGTTTATGGGGTGCTCTTTAACTATAATGCTTCACCCTAAAGACAACAACACTGAGTGTCTTGTTGTCAATTTCTTCTTATATAATTAGAAAAACAAGCAGGATTCCTGCTTGTCCATTATTTATATGCTATTCTGTAAAACATCGAGACATACAATTAAAAGCATGTAAGTCAAATAGTGGCCCATCTGGTCAAATGCCTGTACACGCCAAAACGCTCTTGAATCTCTATCCCAATTAAAATATCTAACCATATTTGTTTTACTGCAATCAATAAGATAATGTAAAACAAAGTCTGCGACTGCTAGTGCTATTGCAATTTCATATGGAATTGAAAAGAACAAGAACACAAGTAAAGTGAGAATGCCATGATCCCCACTATGTAAAAAATTTGTTTTGCTGAAAATTGGTGCTTTATCACCAGGCTTTCTATAACTCTGAATTAGCAGATCAGCCACTGCATGTTTCATAAGGAGGGCAAATAAAATATATTCCATTACATTGCCATCAAATCTTCATATTCCCAGATTTGCTTATGGCAAGCACCGCCAAACATTCCTGGACCTACACCTTTAGTATAGTTACTTTCTTCAATAATAGTTACATTGCTATCTTTATAATATTCTGCATCACTCATACGAGCCATCTTATGTAGATGCTGAGGTTTCATTCCATGACGGGTAGTCATATCGTACATCTCAAAATCTTCATCACTAAATTTAAGTTTCACATTCATGGCTTCAAACTCTGACATAATGACACAGTCATTCTTACCATTAATAGTTATACTCCAGACTTTATTCATTTTCCATTTCCCAAATATTGTAAACATCTGAAAATCCTATATTCATTGGCGAATACTCACTTACGTTTTCTTCCTGCCATTTATGAATATCTTTCCACTGTTCAGCAGTTAAAGTTGTGATATCTTCAATATCATAATGTTTACATATAGCACTTTCAACACAAGAGTATGCTTCACGTTCAATATACTCTTCATCCTTATACATTCTTGCCCAATCAAATTTATCAGCCATTAACCTCTCCTCATACGTGCAATTTCTTTTGCGTCTTCACTGCTAAACACAGGTACAAGATTACTTTTGTGCATCATTGCAACACCAAGTAGTTTACGCTCACCACTGTATTGCATACCTTCTTTCTTAGTACCGTTACCGCAAACTAGATCACTAGTAGGAATCTTATTAGTACTAGGTGAACTATAGTCAGGCATAGAGTAAGGACTCTTACCTCCGTTTGCTTTCTTTTTCTCTGCGAGTTGATCTGGGTGAACACCCATTTTCGTAAGCCACTTATCGTGTTCTGCCTGTGCTTGAATATTACGTTTGTTCTTGCTAGGCTTTGCTTTACGATTGTAGCGAGTTGTGGTCATATAAGGACCAACCAAATGCATTGTCATTATAAACTCCTAATAAAGTTGTTCTGTATCTTTCCAATCAGTTACATAGTTTATAATAACACTTTTTCTGTATCCGTCAACCTTATTTTTCGGTAATCCGTGCAATACTGGTTCTCCTAATACACTTAACCAACCAGTATTATGAATAAATGGCAATGATTTGTATACAACGCCAGGTTGTGTATATAATACTGTTCCCCATACACTATTGCCACCACCTATGTATACTTGTAAAGTCATTAGTTTTTCATTGATATCTACATGTGGTTCTAACCAAAAACCAGATCCATCTGCACAAAGTTCAACACGTAACTTACCTTGCAACATATCAACACCAGTTACATCTGTAATGTGATGTTTAAATTCATCTTTGTCAAATTCTGCAAATACTTTACCTTCTGGTGTATCTCGTTTAATAAATTTCCTAAACTTATTTGCTGTAGCACGTTGCCCACTGTCACCAGGATTAGGCTCTTCAGGAAACATCTTTTCAATCTTTTTTGCTTGTGTATCAGTAAATGCTTTGTTTACTGTCCACCATTTATGTGGTGTTGTATCTGGACTAAGTGATAGCATCATAAACCTCCTTTGCCAACATTGGATGATAATCTTTTAAATGTACTTTTCTAAATGAGTCCTGTGCTTTACAAAAACGTTTGAATGCGTTCCAGTGCATTTCATCACGTGGTTTATTAAGCATTTTTTTACAATCGTTTATAACACGAATGTCGTCCTCTTCTAACCAATCATATTTTAAAAGTGTATCAATTTCTTCATTTGCAATTTCCTTAATTGCTTCAGGTGTGTTACGTGCTTGAAATCCTAACTTTTGAGGACCTACTAGTACACGCATGTTTACATGACCGTTTCCAAAATGATCATTTGTAAATTCAAAAAACTCTCTAATAAGATGTGCATTATAAAGTTGATATGTGCTATTCAAACTTACAAGCAACCAATCCTTATTCTTTTCTCTAAACTCTGCAAGTTCATTAACAAAGTTTTGCATTTGATCCCATGTCCAAATACCTGCACTACGCATATATTCAAACATACCACCAATACTATCCATACTTAAATCAAAATGTATTTGTTTGAATCTATTAAAAGTACCAATATCATCAACACTACATTTGCTTCCGTTCGTAGTGATACTCATCATTATTTGTTCTGGAATAGCATATTCGTATAGTATGTCTCTAACCTTAAACATAGTTTTATCTATAAAAGGTTCACCACCTGTAATCCAAATACTTCTAATATCTTTCAATCTATGTTTGTTAGTTTCCAAAAAGGCAACAACATTGTTAATGTTTTTATGTTGCTCTTCTTCAAACTTTAATCCTGTAAGTGATGGTTCAGTTTTATGTATATGTTTGTGTTCAGGTATTAAACTGTTACTGTATCTTGGTGAACACATTCTACATTTAAAATTACACACATTGTTAAAATTTAAAAACAAATGTCTTACAGTATTGTTTGTTAATTGAGGATTATCATATGCACCCTCAGGAAACTTTTTAATTGTATTCTTTAACCAATTCTGTCTTTGGCTTTGAGCTCCAACTTCTTCTTTCATACGACAGTTGTCACAACCAGGAGAATCCCACTTTCCATCTAACATACTTTTACGTAGTTGCTGAAAATTGGGACTATCCCAGTCAAGGTCCTGAGCATTGCTCATTACCTCTTCTGACATCATACAGCGACTTAGAAACCCCATCGGATGTAGGCTTAAACCTACAAACGGAATAGGGCACCAAGTTTCGCTATGTTTGTTGTACTTTTTTAAGTCATTCATGTGGTGCTTGACGTTTCCCTAGAAACTTTGAATGCAACCATACCTGTTCACCTTCTTCAAGTTCACAGTGCCACCATACGCCTTCTTTAGCAATGATATCATCGATTGCAGTTCCTTTTGGCAACGTTGTGACTACGTCATAATTTGTGCCGGGACCGCCACGAGCATTTAGGCTCGTTTTAACATTTGCGACATACCATTCCCAACGTGTGTTAGGATTATCCATGGCCGCATTAATCTGGTCGTATACTCTATAGTTCATACATGGGCCTGGATCACGTTTGCGTCCAGGTGAAATCATATCATGACCTACACATTCTTCCATGCCATAGTGTGTCATAAGAAGTTGACCAACTTCAATCAAAGCATTTACTTGTGCTTCTGAAAATGGCAACCAACCGTATACTTCACCGTTGGGTGCGTTAGGGTGTGGTGCTTCAATTATATCATCTGATTCAATTGCTTTCCCCCACCATGCTTTATAACCACCTTTAGTAATGGTTAATGGACCTGGATTGCAAACTTCAATTCCAATTGAATGGCTATTCAAGTTTTTAATACCTGCCCATGTGCTTTTTCCAGCATGCCAGGCTTTTACACTAAACTCTACGTTTTGTGTCCAAGACCCGTCAACATCTAAGTTAAGATGTGCTGATGTTTTAGCTTCTGGTTTTTGAAAATATTTAGCCGTCTGTACAGCGTTTGCCGCTCCAGCAGTGAAGTGAATAACTAGAAACCTTGGTGTTATGTTTCCTCCCACATTCGGTGTAGGATAAAAACCAACCTGTTCCCAATTATTCGAACTCGTCGCTTTGAACAGCAAGTCATTCTGAATATTGTACATGTTTATTACTCGCTTTTATATATTGTCCAGATGCCGTATGCAATAGCAATACCGGCCGCTATTTTGGCAAGTGGTGCTAAAAATAATACCATTAGGCCCATTGCAATTAGAATTGCTCCGTCCCAACTAGTACGTTCTGCTTTACGTGCATCAATCCATTTTTTAATAGTAGACATAGGAATCTCCTCCCATTAGTATTTATCATAAGTACAGCCCCCAACACCGCCTACTTACTGGTTCGTCCTGCCCTAGGATGCGTACAACGAACCTTGCCTATAGAGAAGTCAACGAGGTTTTTTAAAATCCACGTTACGGTCATATGCCAGTTCAAGTGCTAGAGCCTGTAGATCTTCAAGAATATTTAAACATTCTTGTTCATCATACTGGTCATCTACCAAATTGTACCGTTTACGATGTAGCATAATTGCTTTTTCGTGTAACACGGCACATTTTCTGTACACTTCTTCTACGCTATGTCCCATTACTTCTCCAATCTGTAACGATTTATAGTTTCCTCGGTAAGCACATCATAGTACCAATTATCAACTGCACTATCAACATAATGAATACTTTTACCTTCATATGCAATAGTACCTAAATCTATACCGTCACGATAAAATGTAACTTGGTATGTACCATCCACTTCTGCTACACTGTGTCCTTTTCTTTGACCAGTACCCCAGAAGTCTGCTTGCTCTTTGGTTTCTATAAAACCGTTTATATCATCTTTGTTTAACATTATTTTACCAACTTAAAACAAACAAGTTCTTTACCTGTTCCTGTTGTTATTTTAATGCTTTTAGCATTTGGATCTGGAGCCTGACACTTTGCCAGTTCCGTCCACTTATAGCCCTGCTCTTGTTGAGCAGTAGCAGTATCAAAAAAGTCTCTCTCGTTTATACTAAGCATAGTAAGAAAGACAAATATACCTTCGATCATGTTACATTCTCCTATAAAGGTCTATCTTCTTGTTTCGTTATCTCCCCAAATCCTACCAAAGTGTTGTCCGCCTGTACGCCCAGGGAAATAATCTTCCATAGACCCTTCTCGAACTAAATCTACTGTGGCACAATGTATGCCACAATCCCAAAAATGTCTATGACGCATTGGTGCTTCAACTAATTCCACACCATACTTCTTTAATTTAGTAGCCAACTCTTTATCGTAGTAGTTTGCTACCAGTGTATTAGGATCTATACCTAAACAATTTACATTGAACAAAGATTCATATACATAACCCGTATTCAACCATTTTTTTATAAATTCATGAAACTTCTCGTTATCTTCTTGACCTTTTACCCAATAATTTACTACATTTGGTAGTGATCTACGATATTTCCAATATGCTTCAGTATATTCATCCTCAGGACGGTCTACGTATATAACGTCCCACCCAGGATATGTTTCCTCATAATTGTTTATCTTTCTATGACTTAACAGTAATCCAGGTTTGACAAGACATATAACCGCATCTGAATGTCCGCCCATCTCAATAGTATTTACCCTAAAGTCAGGAAATTTTTCTGGTATCCACTCTTCTGCAAACTTTTTTGTTTCACCATTATGAAAACTTACATCAACTTGTATGTCTTTACCTGTTCGCATAATACTTGGTGGTTCTACATGGTAATCAAAATCTGTTGAACGAGTTTGAATATAATCCTCACAACCTTGCCATGGTCCCCATTGTTTATAGGTAGGTACTTTACTTGTGTTTACAAGTGTATCGCCAAATACAATAAACTCATCCCTAGGAGCAAGTAATGGTTTACTAATTCTTCCTTTACTTAATTCTATGTACTCATTTACATCTTTAACAGGTTTATTTTGTAATAGTACTTCACTTGGTGTTCTTATAACCTCAACACCTGCACTTTCTAAAATATTTGATAACCCGTTAATATCTTCTCTTGATTCTTCATTAACTTTTGAAAGAGCGTCAGATACTCTATTGTCATAATAAGGCTCAAAAAAGCCTTGTGGATATACATTACCTACAAGACATTTTTTAAGTTTGTCCCAACTATTCCAACTATTAAAACCATACTTCATAGTTTTCCTTTATTTGGTAGTCCTGGCGGGATTCGAACCCACATCGCTCTCTAATCTGGAGACTGTGCCGGATATAAGCCGGGTGTTTTACCTTTAAACTACAGGACTATTTATTTGGTGCCCCCAGCGAGACTCGAACTCGCACGCCATATCGGCCACGGATTTTAAGTCCGTTATGTCTACCATTCCATCACAGGGGCAAATTGGCCTCTCCTGCAGGATTCGAACCTGCGACCTACGGTTTAGAAGACCGTTGCTCTAATCCACTGAGCTAAGGAGAGATGTATAAGTTTCCTTTAACTTCTCAATACGTGATTCCATCCAGTTAATACTTGTGTGAATGTGTCCAGTATCATGTGGTTGTAAGCAACTTTTGGCATATTCAACTTCTTTTTCTAACACGCCAATGACAAACATGACTTCTGTATCGTCATCATACATTAATGTAGTGTATCCGTAGTATACAATCCATTAAGTCCTGTAATGATTTGTTGACCGCAGTTTTGTACCCATTCAATATCGGGGTTGCGATTCATCCAATCATTAATTTTAAATGCTTTTGCAATAAGTTCATCATTAGTGTACATGCCATTACGATTACGCATGTACTCTTTATCGTACCACACAGTGGTTTTAGATACCGGTGAATGCACGTTTGAACTCCTCTTCAGCTTTATTACGAATTTCTTCTTTGCGTTTACGTTCAGCTTCTTCATGGACAACAAAATCTTTATACATTTTGTCCATTTCAATACCTTCTAATGTCTCAATTTTTGCAACAATTTTTTCAAGTTCCGTAGCAATTACGGGATCAGCAATTTTAATCTCGTCTTCAATAAGTTCCACTACTTGTCTACTAGATATCATATAAGCCTCCAATGTTTAATGTTGTTTACATTATACACTGTTGGTTATGTTTGTCAAGGAAAATATGTAGTTTTTCTGCAATATTTGGAATGTTTTTACAAATAAGTTCTATGTTCTTTTTATGATAAGATTCTATCTGTTTTACAATAAAATCATAGTTCACAAATTCTCTTTCTGGCATATCCATGTGTTCAAATATATCCTCAAATACCCATTCTTTTGGATGCACATATAGTTGTTTATATGTAACATCATATACATCTAATCCATTGTATTGCATAATATGGCTCATTTGTTCATAGTGCCGTGACACGCCACGTAATGCAGGACCATTAATGAAATCGTAATCTGCAATTTCCTGAGCGGCATTTCTGAAACTATCTAATTGAGCAGTATCAGTAACTTTAATATGTTTGTAATTTTTGTATTGTGGCACATTCAATATGTGTTTTAGTATGCGTAAGATTCTTGCGTATTGTCCCCAACCGTCTTCATGTATAATAACGTGTTTAGAACCTTTAAAGTGTTCTAACATTTCCTTATACTTTTTAACTGTGGGTTTCTGGTAATTGTTTCTATGTTCGTTCCATAAATGATCTGCATGATCACAGTACACATTTTGTCCACTATCAAAGAAGTATTCATTATGAACAATGTCTACATGATTATATGGTGCAAGTAAAGAAGCCAGGCGTTGCATGCCTAATCCACCATGAGCCCATACAAACCTTTTTGCTATAGGTAAGTACATGTTTTCTCCTTTGGAATTAACTTGTAATATTATTTATCTGGCTAAATACCAGTGGGAGTTTAACATGGAAACAGAAGTATTGTCAGCAGGTGGCGTTGGTTTAGAGCTAACAAATCTTCTAATGCCTTTTATTAGTGCATTAGTATTACTTGTGATTACATTATGGTTTAAAGATTTTGCAGTAAAAATTGCCAAGGGTATGGCATTTAAAATGGATAAATCTTTTAATGAAGGCGATAGTGTAATTTTTGAAGGGCAGGATAGTGTTATTGTAAAAATTGGCTTAACTACAACGGTATTTGGTTTATATGGAGACAGAGGTTATACCTGGCGATATGTTCCAAATGAACGTATATCTAGTCTAAAGTTAGAAAAGGTTATTAACAAAGATCTACACTTAGACACAGATACAGAGAAGGCGGCTAAGTTACAAGCACTAATTGATTCAGCACAAGATGATCGCATATCTGCAAATAGAGAAGAAATAAGCAAGTTGAATAAAAAATGAGACGAGGCAAAACTATACCTGGTCAAATCAGGTATGCAATAGACTTCTGGCTAACAACTTATTGTCAAGCCAGATGTAGGTCATGTGCAAGGACAAATCCGGAAGATGGAACAGAAGCACAGTGGCTTGTCAAGGAACATATGAGTTTAGATACATTTGTTAACAGATTGTCAGGCTTTGATGAATATTTAGAATATATACAATTCTGTGGAGAAATGGGCGATCCTTGTATGCACCCAAAAGTAAATGACTTTATAACAAGAAGTTTTGACTACACAGATGAAGTTCATGTACTAACCAATGGTGGTCTAAGACAGCCTGATTGGTATGCTGAACTTGCAGAAAAATATACAGATTTCAGAGGCAAACATACTGGTGTATATTTTAAATTTGGCATTGATGGTACGGATCAGGAAACAAATGAAATGTACAGAGAAGGCGTAAATTTTCAACGGGCATATGATAATATGAAAGCATATTTCAATGCTGGTGGTAATGGTACATGGCATTATTTAATATTTGAGTGGAACTGGCATGACATTCCAAATGCAATAGAAATGGCAAAAGATTTAGGTACTGATATCAACTTTAAATTTAATGGTAGAGGACACGGGTTAATAACTCCTGAAAATAAAAAGATGGCAGTAAAGTTATTGAAAGATTATAATTATCAGGGTGGAGCGGTATGAAGTGTAAAATTAGTTGTCCTGTTCATAAAGAAGATTTTAGAGAATTTGAAATTACTCCAGAGGGAAGAGTATGGCCCTGTTGCTATTATGCGAATGCATGGGAAAAGAGATTAGATCCATTTAATGAAGAAGCAGAAACTATGCTTAAAGATGGTATTTGGGAAGTTATAAAAGCAAATCCAAATTTTAATCATTTGGATCACTATAGTTTAAAAGAAATTATTCAAACTCCTTACTATCAAACAGGATGTTATATTCCGGGTTGGGAGAGTGATAATCCGCCATATATATGTGAAAAGAATTGTGGCGAAAAATATGATGAGGCTTTGGGCAAGCACATAGCTAGTAGTATACTTGAAGCCAACGAACAAATAAATCAGGGGGAATGATGATTAATTGGAAACATGCAGTAATGTGTGCAAATACATCAAACGCTGTGTATGCAGACGAACCATTATGTAAAGAAATGGTTGAGGAATACTGTAAAACTAAAAAAAGTTTTATGTTTTTTAAATATAACAATGCTGAAGCATGTGCATATGTACACGATACAAAACATGTTGTCATTTGCTTTAGAGGGACACAACCAGAACAATTAAGTGATATTGTTGCTGACTTAAAATCCTGGCAAGTAGATTCAGAAACAGAAGGTGAAGTACATGCAGGCTTTAAGGGTGAACTGGATAAACTATGGGATCATATATTTGGTTACGCACAAATGAAACAGTGTGCTGGCAAACATATACTAGTTTGCGGACATTCACTTGGTGCGGCTATGGCAACTATTGCGGCCAGTAGATTAAAAGCAAGTGGTTTTGAAGTTACACTCTATACATATGGTTCACCACGTGTTGGTGATCACACATGGGCAGAACAGTTTGATAATATAAATGCTTATAGATTTGTAAACAACAATGATATAGTTTGTAAGGTTCCGCCTTACGGATTCTTTACACACATTGGTGAATTACAATATATAAATTATTATGGGAATATTAGGAAAGTAACTTGGTGGCAAAGATTTAAAGACCAGTTACGTGGACGTTGGAGAGCAATGATGAAGTTCCAACTATTTGACGGTGCTTTTGACCATAGTATGAGTTTATATTCTGAAAAGGTTAAGCGACATCTTCCGGAGTAACAATCTGCCACTCTTTTGTTTCACCGTTTTGCCATATACCAGATGGACTACGTAGGTAGCAAGGCTTTCCAAGTTTTGTTACCTCTTTTTTCATCTGTTCTAAATCAGGTACTGCTGTAAACATAGGCATTTTAAATATACAATTTTCACGATCCATTTTACTCATAAACCATAACTGTTGTATACCATTAAATCTCCAGTTAAATCCAAGTCTATTATCATGTCCTTCAATAAATCCATCATAACGAATACTATCATACAATATAAAATTTGTACCATTCCAAACAGCATCAAAAACTAGTCTGCCATCTTTACCCAATTTTGCAAACGTTTCAACATGTTCATCAAACTTTGTAATAATAGTTCCTTCTTCATCTCTGAACTGTACATCACCATTTCTAACTATAATACTAATACGTTCACCTTCATGTATCTCCATAATAGTAAAGTGATACCAACTATCAAAAACACTTGGGTCATATTTACTAGGACGCATTACAGGATAAGGTGGTATAAAATCAGGCCATGCTTCATTAATAATGTCTATTGTAAGTCCTAGTCCTAAGTCCTTTTTAAACATGCCAAGAAACAGATGAACTTCTTCTATGTTTATGTGACTAAGCACCATATTAATTGCGAATACACCTTCGTCTACTGTGAGACTGTTATTTGCAATATCATCTGGTAGGTGCATAAACTTACTAATGCCCATGCCATGTTCCCGTCCAGGAATCACCTTTGGATCAAAATCTTCTAAACCAAATTGTATAAGGGGGTTATGTGCATATTGAACAATACGCTTGAAAAGAGAATCTGATTCATATTTTTTGAGAACTTCTACCTTTTCAGCATTAGTAGTTGCCTCTTTTAAGGAATCAGATATTATTGTAACCATTGGTTTTCTAGACATAGTATACCTCGTTAAAAGTATTTATCTATGTAGTTAATAAACCAACACGCCTTGCTCATTAAAAAAGGGCGTTTCCGCCCTCTTTTTTTATTTTCCGTTGATGATGTCTAGTTCATCGTCATTATAAGGCCACATTAAAGTTCTCCTAATAATTTTTTAAGTTTCTTCTTTGACTTACCTTTAACTTTGGCTTTGCTTACATCATTTAGCGGTACTTCGCCACCTTCTGCTACTACAACCAAACCTATCATACCCATTGCTTTATGTGGTGTACATTGGTATACGTACACACCTGGTACATCAAATGTAATTGCAACTTCTTTGTTGTTTTTAGATTTTTTAGGAATATCCCAGCCTTCTGGAGCCGCGATGAATTCCACATTATGACCTTTTGATGTTGGCACCCATGTGATTGTGTCGCCTACATCAATACGAGCAATATCTTCTGAATAGACCATTTTTGCTCCGTCATCTCTTTTGTTCAACATTTCAATAGTCATATCGTCTGCATATGCTAGATTTGCAAAAAATACAAATCCTAGTACTGCGGTGATTAATCCTAATGCTTTCATTTTTGTTTACCTCTCATGTAATTTTTTTCTGGATAGTACGGCTTTTCAAACAAAGTTTCAAGAAACTTGACCAATTGCTTTGCTATACTAATTGTCATTAGACTTCGCCTCTTAGCTTTTTAAGTTCCATCATTAGAGCTTTTGCTTCTGTATGATATCCTTGTCTTGCTAATTCGCTTGCGGCACGTGATGTTCCTGCAATGGTTCCTGTCTTTACGATCCAGTCACCTAAATTATAAAAGAATCCTTCTACTGGATTCACTACGTATTTCATTGCTATTGCAGTCATTACACCCACCCCTTTAAATTGTTATTTGTTTTTACATCATTTAAAACTTTCTCTTCGTAGAAAGTTCCGTTTGCTATGGACATAATATCACTACGTCCAATTCCTAAATCACGTAGTTCGTGATTAGTTAAACTTCTTAGTTCACGTAAAGTTTCTCTACGTAAAGCTCTACGTTCTGCACCTTTTCTATAAGCACGGTACATGTCACTAAACCATTCCATAATACCTGAAATGTTTAGAAAATTGCTTGCTGTTAAAACTAGTTGAGTCATATTGTTACTCCTCCAGTCTTTGGGCCTCTGCCCTTATGATTTAGCATATAGTTATAAGCATAATACCAATCATCTTTATATTCTGTTTTTGCGTATGTGAGCATGTCTCGTTCGAACGAACTATCGCGTCCAAACTGGCTCACAATCATTCGTAGGATCTTTCCCATGATTGTCTCCTTATTAAGTTTTGTTTGGATGCTTGAGGAAAGCAATACCCCGGTCTTTTCCGGCGTCACCGTCTTTGCGGCGTCAGTCTGTTGTAAAGCGTAGGCACGCTCTAGTCTTTCCTAGTGTCACTCATTTTTTCTAAGCTGAGGTCGCTTTGTCTTACACTTTTATTTATCACCGATAGGACAGTATTGCTGTACTACTTTTGTAAACTCTGCCATGCGATTTTAGCAACAGTGTAATTTTATTACAAATGCAAAGAGTGATATAACAGAACTGCTTATATATCACTCTAAGTTTATAATTTTTTAGGATGCGTTAATTTAACGCACTAAGCCTTTGTTGTGCTAGACTCATATGTTTTGTTGAATTGGTTATTGACCCTAATAAATGTAGCACATTTACTAAGTTGTTTTAGTTTAAGGGCGCCTGCATATGTACATGTTGAGCGTACTCCACCCAAAATTGTTTGTACTGTATTAGCAACATCACCTCTGTAGGGGACAAGAACTTCACGTCCTTCGCTCGCCCTATAATCTTTGAGCCCACCAAAGTGTTTTGTATTGGCGGCATCACTACTCATACCATAAAACTGTATAAAATGTTTTTGTTCGTAGTGTGGCAAAAAGTTACCATTATCTAAAAGTGTTGCTTCGCCTGTAGCATAATGCTTTGTAATTACTTCACCACCGCCTTGATCATGTCCTGCTAACATACCACCTAGCATTACAAAGTCAGCACCACCAGCGAATGCTTTAGCCACATCCCCAGGACAAGTACATCCGCCATCAGCGATGATATGGCCGCCAAGGCCGTGTGCGGCATCAGCACACTCAATAACAGCACTAAGCTGAGGATAACCAACACCCGTTTGAATCCTAGTAGTACAAACAGACCCAGGACCAATGCCCACTTTAACAATATCGGCTCCATTTAAAATTAACTCCTGTGTTTGATCTGCGGTAACAACATTACCTGCAATAATAACAATATGTGGATACAGTTCTCTAAATTGTTTCACATAGTCTAAAAATCTTTCACTATAACCATTAGCAACATCAATACAAACATATTTTAGTTTGCTATCTACTTGCTCATATACCATACGAAACTTTTCATGATCAGCATCTGTAATGCCCATACTATATGCAACATTCTGTGTTCTAGAACTTTTATCAGAATCAAAGAATGACACAAGTTCATTTACACTATATGTCTTTACAAGGCATGTAAAAATACCAAGTTCACTTAGTGTATCAGCCATTTCAAACGTACCGACACCATCCATATTACTTGCCATAATAGGAATACCTTCGTAATGCTTGTCAGGAAATGGTCCTGCTGGATAGCCATACTCTAATGATCCTGTATCAACCCGTACAGGTTGATAGTGCCTAAACTCGAACTTACGTTCAACTTTTACCATTTTCCTTGATCCTAGTGTACTACGCTTAGGCCTAATTAGTACATCACTGTAATCAAGTTTTACATCATCTTCTAATCTCATCTTATTTCCAATCCTAATTGCTGGATAGACTGTTGTACGCAAAGTGCTTGGACTTTGCAATCTTCTAATGCGTTATGTGCCGCAAATTTAATTGCTTTACGTGGGTCTTTAGGCATAATACCAAACAATGTTCTACTGTCCTTAATTTTCCAAAAGGGCCAGGGTATATGCATGTCGTATTGCCTATAGATATTTTCTAGTATTCCTATATCAAATACAGGACCTTGACACCATATAGTATCAACACCCACACACCACTTGTTAAGTTCTGACAAAATATCCTGCACAGGTTTACGATCATGATCACCTAGTGCTTCTTCCATAACTGCTGGATCTTGCTTTTGCCACCATTCAAGTGTGCTTTTATCTGTAGTTCTGCCTTTACTAAGTTGTTCATCTACTTCATATCTATAGTAAAGTTCACTGTGATGTTCACTTATTTCATTAGGGTTAAATTTAACACCACCAATAGTAAGTAAAACTGTATCCGGTTTTGTGCCTAGTGTCTCTAGGTCAATCATAGCATGTGTAGTCATAGTATTATTATACACATGCTATGAAGTTTGTCAACCTAAAATCCATTAGGAACAATAACATAGTGAATGGATAAAACTACACCAACACTTGCACCAAGACCAATCATCATTTTAATAAAGTCTTTGGTAATTAAGGGAAATACAGTTCTAAACTTTTCCTTGCCTGTCATAGTAGCCATTGCTAGTTCTCTACCACATAGCAAGCCTACGAATACCCAAGTTGTTGACATTGGAATATCGTTTATTTCTTTGAAGAACAACAGTATTAGAAAGTATACACAATCAATAATAGTAGCACTTCTAACATATCTTGTATTGTGTTTTTCTAACACAATTTTTTGTATCTTACCGCCACCTTCACGGAACATATATCCTAATCCTATAACAAATACAAGACTGATTAGAATCATAAGATCCCATGGTATCTCTCTAGGTAAGAACACAGCAATATTTGCCATATCATGACTTAACCAAGTAAACCATAAGAATGCTGTCGTAAACCATTGTGCTACTCGCCAATATGTTTTATGTTCTTCTTTAACAGGTTTTGCTTCGTCAAGTAATTTAGTAACCACAATCCAAATACAATATGCCGCCACGGCCGCTACTGCATATCCCATCATAGATTTTACAAGCATCTTCTCTAATACAAATGTACTAGCGAATGCACTTAGAACTAAAAATGACGTACTAACAGGTACGCCAATTCTCGTGAGTATTAATAGTAGTCCTGGTGCCATAGCATGGTACCATTGTATTTCTTGAAACGGAATTTTATTAAGTCTTCCATAACTGATATCACCTCCGTTAGTATACCAGCCATACCAGAGAGTATAAAGGAGAACTGCACTTGCCGCTCCCCACATAACTTTCCAATTAAATCTCTCATTATTTGATGCGATCCATGTACCGAGAGTCTGTACACTATCGTTTGCTATTACTGAATAACCGGCGAATAAAAAGCCAACTGCCATCCATAGAGTGAGTGCGTCCATAATTTCCTCCATTTGCTTGCCGCTTTTACCACGGCTCTCACATTGTTAGTGGGCTCGACGTTGCCCGTGTTACTTATGCCAATTCAAAGGATTTGGCATCCAATGGTTATTCATTCGCTCAGGATGCCAAAGCACACAACCAATGTCCTTTAACTTCCAGGCTTCTGTATTACCATCGTCATCTTTAGCAAGTACTTCAGCACCCGCTGGAATACTTCCTAAAACTTCTTCATGTCTACTGCATACTTCAACTCTAGCACCAGTAGCATTTACATAATGATTCTTTTTATGATTTGGATCTGGTGTTATACTACCACCAAAACTTACAGTTAAAAATTGTGTGCCTCTACTAATACCTAGTATCTTCTTTTCATAAGCCATTGCTAGATCAAGCACATGTTTCTCTACAACTAATCTATCATAGTTATATTGCCAGTTATCTTTGATCATACTATTACCGCCACTGAATACAACTAAGTCTGCTTCAGTAATAGTTTGTGTTCTTAAAAATTTTAGATTGTTTGGAATGGGCAATAATTCATGTCCTTTGAACATGGAATAAAAACCATGATCTAAGGAATCGTAAGGACCATTTCTATAATCAATCACTCGTTGAGTAATTGCTATTTTCATTAGGACTCTTCTATTGTTACTTCTAATGGATAATTATTTCGACGTGAAATAGTTGTTGTTTCTACACACTTCTGTTCTGCCACTTCAAAACTATATGCGCCTGCAACGCCACGTCCTTTATTATGAATCTCTATCATAATTTGTTTTGCAGTCTCGACATCTTTATTAAAGACTTGTGTCAAGACACTAATGACAAAGTCCATTGGAGTCGTATCATCATTAAGCATGATGACATGATATTTATTAGGTGCTTTGAGCTTGGTTACACCAGGCTTTTCAATTGTTTGATTCTCTGTCATACTAATATTTATCTTTTGTTGGGGGAGAGCATTGCCCTCCCCTCTGCTTGATTATTTGATTTCAATTGTTTTTGGCTTCTTAGCGTCTGGAATAATACGCTCTAAATCTACATAAAGCATACCATCTTCTAGCTTCGCGCCATTAACTACTACGTCATCACTAAGTGTAAAGACTCTACGGAATTTACGTGTAGCAATTCCCCTATGCAACCAACTTGTTTTATCAGACTCAACTTCCATTTCATCTGGGTTGTGTTCAATAACTAAGTTGTTTTCCTCTGTAGTTACAACAAGGTCAGCCTTCTTCACACCTGCGAGTGCAATCTCGATCTGGAATTGATTTCCGTCTTTCCTAATGTTGTATGGAGGATAGCCAGTTGACTGGCCTGCGTTTTCTACGTAGCGGAACATATCATCAAAGATACGGTCGAATCCTACTGCGTATGGGGTGACTTTGTTCAAGTCGAGGGTTGTTAAATAGTTCTTGTTCATAATAATCTCCTTTTAAGCAAGATACTTTGTAGGCCCTTTTTGGCACCTACATATATAATATAACAACAAAACATCTTGTTGTCAAGTATATTTATCAATTATTTTAGTAAGTTAGGTTTTTTGTGATTACTTTTGTAACTTACCCACTTAAAACCATGTCTTTGTATTTGGAATTTATTTTCGTGTTTTATGCCATATCCTAACCCAATACTCAAATTAGGAAATACTTCATCTTCTTCTGCATCAAGATCTGGAAAATTTGGAAAACATTTAGATAGCAATTCAAAGTATTCAGTACGTAATTCGTTAATAGGTCTTTGGTCAATACCTTCTCTACATCCTATAATACATGTATCAAGATCATATTCTAATGCTTTATTTACAATAGCACCTGCATGAAAAAATATGTTATTTTCTTGTATTTGACACTGATCATTTCCTGTATATGGTTTATCATGAGTTGTAGCATTGCATACAAAACTGTGTAAAACATATGGAGCATCTAATAGTTGACCAAAGTGTTCTATCATTCCATTGCGTTTATTATCATAATATATATTTTTTACAAGCCAGTATACTAATGCACGATGCTGAGGTTTATTTGTTCGTAGCAAAGCCCAATAATGGTCATGTTGTGTAACAAAAGATGGCACTTTAAGCACAACACGTGAAAGTTCACGCATTACGTGTGAAGGAATAATTTTAGTGGTATCGAAATCTCTTGCGAAATATCTATCTTCCCAATTCATTTTAATTTTGCACTTATTCTATTTCCACTGTTTTGTACACTTTCAAGTGTAGTACCGCACATTTCTGCAAACTTTGCAAGCAATTGGCGTGCAACATCTTGACGCCCACGTTCTCTACCTTTTAGTGTTACTGTAATTTGTACTGTATCATTTTTATCTAAGAACTTACGTGCATTGCGAGTTTTTGTTTCTAAATCGTGTTGCTCAATGTTAAGCGTCATTCTAATTTCTTTTGACTGCTTTACATGTTCTCTCTGCTTTTTCTTTTGTTCTTTTTCTTTTTGTTTCTTTTCATATAGAAACTTGTTAAGACTAGTAATTTTGCATACTGGCGGATCTGCCTTTTCAGCGATCAACACCAAATCTAGCCCTCTAGAATTTGCTAATTGTTGTGCAGATTGGATTGGCATTATATTTGACTCTCCATCCACATCATTTACACGTACCGTTGCATGTCTAATATGTTCGTTACAAGGTACTAAAACTTTCTTTTCTCGTTTTCTATCGAATCTGTTGTTACGCAATTCCGCCCTCCTTAATCTTCCAAGGGGCGATTCCTGTTTCAACTGTATCTTTTGTTACTACCACCTTGGTAATCCCTTTGTTTTTATATTCTGGTAAATCATATTGTGTCTCCAATAAGGTTTCATCTAAAATTTTACGTAGTCCTCTTGCACCAATCTTCTGATTAATGCATTTATCCACAATCGCATCTATGCTATCTTTTCGGAATTCGAGATCTACACCGTCGAACTTAAATAATGCTTGATATTGTTTTATAATACTAAACTTAGGTTTTGTCAAGACATCTTTAAGATCATCTCTGTTTAGGTCATGTAATATACTAACACTAGGCAATCTACCTACAAATTCTGGGATAAGCCCATATTTGATAAGATCCTGTGTTTCAACATTATCATGCCAAAATCTTTCATCTTCTTTTGTTTTTTCATTAAATCCAATTTTTACTTTACCTAAACGTTCTCTTATAATGTCGTCCATTCCTACGAATGCACCACTTAACACAAACAATATATTGTCTGTCTTAACTTCTAAAGATTCAGGTAAAGTTTTTGGTCTGTTAGGAACTTTTATTTCACAGCCCTCTAATAATTTAAGCAAACTCTGTTGTACACCTTCGCCACTTACGTCTCTGCTTAGGCTTACTAAATCATTACGTTTTGCTTTTTTATCTATTTCATCTATATAAATTATTCCAACTTCTGCTTTAGCAATATTGTAGTCTGCTTTTTGTACTAATCTGTGTATTAGTACCTCTACATCATCACCAATGTAACCTTGCTCTGTTAAACTAGTTGCATCACTTATAATAAACGGAACATTTAAAAAGTTTGCTACTGTTTGTGCTATAAGTGTTTTGCCCACACCTGTAGGACCTAAAAATAACATATTGCTTTTTTGTATAGGAATACCACTATCATTTATAACACGTTTATAATGATTGTATACTGCGACAGCAATACCTTTTTTAGTATGATCCTGTCCTATAACATGGTCATCTAAATGTTTCTTTATAAGTGAGGGGGCTGGAATTTTAAAAGTTTTACGAACTACTTTTCTTTGTTCATTGACATCTATTTTGTCACGTTCTTTTGCTAACAAAGACGAACTAAGGTCTACACAGGAGTCACATATATGTACTCCATCCATTCCTTCCAGAAGTTTAAATACTTCTTTTTGATTCTTGCCACAAAAATGGCACTTTTGCATCATAAAGGTCCTTGTAATTCTGTTACTATAAATTGTTCTATTTCATCAATAGATCTAAATTGGTAATACTTGCCTTCTGCACTAATAATTCTAAGTACATCTCGCTTACTACCTTTTCTGTTTACAAACAATGTCCACTTACCTTGTGGAATAGGTCTTGTAAGTGCTACACATAAATCTACATATTCACATGTATCCATATCAACAACCATAAGGTCTGCTTGTCTGCTTACAAAATATTCCCATGCAACATTGTTTTCTGTTGTAATAGCGTCACTCTCAAAAAAGACTAGACTGCTAATAATATAACGTTCTAGTAAATCTTTAATCTTTGTTTTAAATTCTTTATCCTGACTACAAATTAATACTGAAATACCGTCATCAGTAAGGTACAGATCAGGTGCAGTTACCGTATAACTGCTATTATCGTAAACCATTTTGTTAATCACTTTTTCTATTTGGCTGGGGTTTCATATCTGCTAAGATTGCCTGGTATACTTGTGCTAGTGTATCATCATCTGCTTTATTAAGAATCTTTTCTAGCTCACCACTCTTGTCGCTTTCCAGGATCTGATCTAGTGAAGGACGCTCTGTAGGCGTTGGTGGATTTGGCCACATTCCTTCGTCTTTCATTCTTGCAACAACTTTATCAATTTGTTGTTTAGTTGCGTTTGCTACTTCTGCTTTTCTATTTACTTTTTCTTGGTCAGGGTCAATAGCATAATTACGTCTGCCTGAATTATCTACTGTATAATAACCATCGTTATCTTCGTATAAACCTTCCCATTCAGTGGCATCTTTGGCAAACGATCCACGTTTATCTGGTGCTTCTTTAACTTCTGGTTCTTTAATTACTACAGCCTTTTCCTCTGCAGGTTCTGTTGATTCCTCAATTACTACTGCTTCTTCCTCTGCTGGTTCTGTTACTTCTTCCTTTTGTTCTTCTAGTAAGTCTTTTTTAAACGGGTTAGGTTTTTGATCATCTTCAAATTCTGATTCGTCTATGCTTTCTTCTGTATCAGACTTTGCACTAGAAGAATGGGTTACCCATTCTTCTGTATCAGACTGTGCCATAAACTGTAGTTCTGCAATATCACTAGCCATTTCATCACCTTCTGACCAGTCGTTTTCTTTTCTCCACTTGATAAGTGTAATACCTGCAAGAACCATAACAACGGCTAATGGATCAAATACTAATACAAGAATTACAATTACCCAACGTACTGCTTCTTCTAATAAATTCTTATCCGCACTACCATATATAAATTCAGCGATATATTTAATAGGGCCAACTTCAGCCTCTAACTTTCTATACTCTGCCTCTAATTCATATTTTTGTTCTGTAAGTGTATCTATTTCCTTATTTGCATTTTTAATCTTTGTATTAAGATCTGCTATTTCAGTGTCAATAGCTTCTTTATTTTCATCTATGCCAAGTTTGTTACGTAATCTTTCAATTAAATCCTGGCTATTTTTAACTTGATCTTCTGCACTTTTTCTTAGTCTTGATATTTCGTCTCTTGCTGTTGCAATTACAGGAGACTCAGTAGCACGTACTTCGTCAATTTTTCCTAGCATATTAAGTTCTCTATCTTTCAATGCTGGAATTTGTACTTGTCTAATATCTTTTACAATACTACTGAGTCTTGTTCTTTCCTCATCTAGTGTTGTTTTTGCTTCTTTACGTAAATTACTAATTTGTTCCTGTATGCCATTTATAACTATCTTTTGTTCTTCTATCCATGCATTGGCGGACGCTCTTGTCCTAGGTCCTACCTGTCCATCAGCAACGCTACCTATTGTTGTTTGTGCCTGTTTTACTTGTTCTGTTTCGCCACTAGCAATTTGCCCTTGTACTTTTACTATTGTTTGTTGAATGTTTTGTATTTGATTTAATAAAGGTTGTACTGCACCATTATCTGTGCCTAGGTTTTTAATTGTTGTTTCGTATTCTTTTGCACTCTTTTCAAGCCTTTGTATTTCTGCTTGAATATTTGTAAGTTGTGTTTCATAAGGTTTTGTACGTGTGTTATCACTTGACCTTGCATCAGAAATAATTTTGTTTTGCTGATTTATAGCAGGTTGAATACGCTCAAATGCTTTATCGATACGTTCTTGTTCTTTATCTATTTGTGATTGGATTGTGGCATCTGCACCTGAACCTGTTGTTTCAAGTTTTTGAATTTTTATTTCTGAACGTTCTATAATACTGGTGTATCGTGAAATCTCTTTATCAACACGAACTACCTGTTCTACACTTTCTTGACTTGCTGATGTTTGTTCAATATGGGCTTTAGATAAAAAGCCAAAAATACCCATGCTTGTAATAAACATTAGAACAACAAGTGCAAAACTGAGATAGTACTTCATACTCCAATGAGCCCTATCCCAGAATGTGTGTAACCATACCGCGGTAGTTAATTTACCAACTTCAAGTGCCGCACCCATTATAATAATAGGTACCATAGCCGCGGCGAAAATCGCCACTAGCCCAATGATACTATAGTATGCCGCCACAGCCGAAATGACTAGAGCGACGGCTAGTGTCCAAAATCCAAATATTCTTAATGCCATGTGCCTCCTAACGAGAGCCGCCGAAATACTCTACGGCATGTCCCTCTTCAACAAGTTTCTGGTTTATGTTTATTGCTTCAACACCTGTTTCTTCATTAGCAATGGTATGTAAGGTTCCTAAGATCCTTCCAAATTTACCACGCTTATTTAAAATGGTTTCTATTATAAACTCTTTTCCAAGTATTTCGGTAAGTCTTGCCTTTGCCGCAAGTCCTCTTTCCTTTTCTTCCAGATCCCTTGTGCGAGATTCAGGAGTATTAATCCCATATAAACGTATACGTTGTTTCATAAATACGCCAAATCCTAGATCGATCTCTGCATCTACTGTGTCACCGTCTACTACTCTCATTAGTTTTGCTTTGTAAGTATACATTTTTTGTCCTTCATTATAGTTATTGTTGCTTATAACAACTTTCTATACATATTTACCTTTTTTCTAAAACTACAGTACTCGTAGATGACTCTGTAATCAGCGATACTTCTAAACTTTTACCATCATTTGCATCACCAATCTTTACTTCACACGCTTCAGGCTTGTCTACACAAACTACTTCGTGAAAGATTTTTCTATGCAAATCATCTGTATCAGAATATCTTACATTGTTTGCCCATTCAGACAACCATTCTTTATTAGTCATAATTTATGCTTTCTGTTGTGCCAACCATTGTTGTGCAATACGGTTACTTGGAATCTGTTGACTCCAACTACCAATTTGGTTAAAGGCAGAATTTAAATGTTGTTCAACATCTTGTCCATCACTATTATCAATGATGATCATGTTTTGTTTAAAATATCTTTGGAACTTTCCAATATTGTTTTGTACACTACTCCACATACTTTTAACTTCTTCTGGTGGCAAGGTGCGATCACGTTTTTCGTTACGTGCTAATGCTGTTTCTAAATCTGTGTTTACAAAAACCATTAGTGTTTCATAACCCAACTTTTTAAGTTTTTCACTCATTGTTACAATTTTTACGTAATCTTTTCCAGTGCCATCCATTACCAATCCTAGTCTACCCACATTTGTATATGTTTCCTGTCTTCTTTTGGTAATGTCTTTTGCTTTATCTCTTGTTTCTTGACCTTGTGGACTATAAATGTTATCTGGTGTAGCATCCATGCCCATTTGTTTTAACATTTTTTCAAATGCTATATCACTGTTAATAATTTTAAAACCCATTGCCTGAAAGCCACTATTTTTAACAACAAAACTTTTTCCTGCTCCAGGGCCTCCAGCAGTAAAGACTGCCTTAAAAATTGCAGGATCATTTGGGCCTTCATTAATATCGTCCTGTTGTGCTAAGGCCGCCTTACGTTTTTCGTACTTAGATGATTTATCTAACTTCTTAAGATTTTTAGGACCTTTTTTATCTAGTTTTACTAGACGCTCAGGTAATTCTTGCTCTTCTTTCTTAACGCAATTAGGCACACGTTTTCCGAACATGGTTTTCATGCCCTTCTTCATGTAGCCTTTCCAGCATTTTTCCGTAAGTATTTCGTGTATTTGCATATATGTATTTATGCAGGTTTGCGTTCTATAACCTTATCTGCCAGCCCATATTCAACTGCTTCTTGAGCTGTCATAAAATTATCTCTATCCATATCTTTTTCAAACTGTTCGTATGTTTTGCCTTTTGTATTGTGCTTTACATACAGTTCTGTCAAACGTTGTTTGAGATATGTAATTTCTTTATACTGTATTTCAATATCAGACTGTTTACCGCCTGCTCCACCACTAGGCTGGTGAATCATTGTACGACTATTTGGTAGTACAAATCTCTGTCCTGGTTCTCCTGCTTGTGCTAGGAAACTTCCCATACTACAAGCCTGCCCCATTACAATAGTAGATACTGGTGCATTAATAAATTGCATTGTATCGTAAATTGCCATACCAGATGTAATTACTCCACCTGGTGAATTGATATAAAAATTAATTGGTTCTTCAGAATTCTGGCTTTCTAAAAATAACATTTGTGCAACAATTAAATTTGCACTCATATCTTGTACATCGCCATTTAAAATAACAACTCTGTCTTTTAGTAGACGACTGTAAATATCATAACTACGCTCGCCTCTGCCTGTTTGTTCAACCACTACTGGTACTAACATTTTATCTCCTTATTTGAATTCACATTCTAGATTATAAATTATACTAAACCTATCACCTTGTCCGTGGAAATATTCCACGCCATGTTTTGTAGGTTTTATTCCACTTCGTTTAGCGAAGTCGCCCCATGTCCAGATTGTATTAGCATATTGTAACTCTGGAAAATTACGTTTGCCCTGTTCATCTTCTACGAAATATGCAAGGCTATTTTCACCTAAGTGCAATGCACCTAAATTATCATCTGCATGTCTGCCACCAAACTTGTAAAAGTTCCAATGCATATAACTATGATAATCTACATTAGATGGTACGCTATATTTTACTAACATAAGACAGGGTTTAAATTCTTTAATAGGCTGATCTTTGTAGTGATCTTTATATGCAAGTACATCAGGTTCAAACTCATCTCGCATACGAAGAAAATAACGTAAACTTGGA